>ENA-OQKJ01000134-OQKJ01000134.1-human-gut-metagenome-genome-assembly--contig:-NODE-134-length-18505-cov-4.982261_pt1 | contig 18505 bp, 17 predicted proteins | sample MGYA00242647_ERZ504795 | MGnify/ENA primary metagenome ERZ504795 (study PRJEB26092, sample SAMD00036398) | human gut metagenome | host: Homo sapiens | study: EMG produced TPA metagenomics assembly of...
CTCATATCTGCAAATATTTTTCTCCTCCACCGGAGCACCATGACGTTCAAAGAGTTCCATATCTTCAATACCCGCAAGCTGATTTGCATTAAGACGCAATCTCTATGGTGTTACGGTAACTCTTATTCATAATGATCTTGTGGATATCCCTCCCGAAAATCTTCGGCAGAAATTTCAGCACATCCTGCTGTTTATCATCCATAGTCTGTGCCCGGTCACCCAGGATCGTCATTCTGCAGGAGAAAATCCTCTGCAGAATTTCATACTGAAGCCTTGAGTAATCCTGCATCTCATCTACCACCAGATGCTTGATATTGCTTCTTCCCTGCTGGCTCTGCAAACGATATTTCAGGTAAAGAACAGGATAAACATCCTCATATTTCAGCTTTCTTTTCTCATAAGAAACACGCGGAAGTCCTTTGTATCCATTTTCTTTCAGGAACTGACTGTAGATCACATAAAGATCTCCGGTCACATACAGCTTCATGAATTTCTCGCGGATCAGGTCTTTCTCATCATCTGCCAGATCACGGTCCCGCAGAGTTTCCACCTCGTCAATGAAATAATCTGCAACTGCATCCATCCTTGAGAGCAGTGGAAAATCCTGGAATTTGAAATAAAACAATTCAATAATCTCTGATTCTTTCTTTACAAATCCCTTATATTCCACATCTTTAAAATTCATCAGCCGGTCTTCCAGTTCCACCAGATAGCGTTCCATAAGATTTATAAATTCCATGGACTGCTTTTCCTCTGCCAAAGAAGCTTTCTGCGGAAAACGGATTCTGCGTTCAATTTCATCATAGCGGTCTTCGCAGTCAGAAACTGTATCCCTAAGCTGCTTATAGGCAAAAAGATCAAAGCTCATTTCCTTAATATTCTCTTCTCCCAGTTCAGGAAGGATATGGGAAATATAATCGGAAAACACTCCATTTGGTGACAGGATCAGAATATTGGAAGACTTCAGATTCTGTCTGTCATGGTAGAGAAGATAGGCGATCCTGTGAAGCGCCACGGAAGTTTTACCGCTTCCTGCTGCACCCTGGATCACCATGATCCTGTCTTTGGTATTTCGGATAATGGCATTCTGCTCCTTTTGAATGGTACGGATAATGTTCTTAAGCTGTACCTCACCGTTACTTCCCAGCTCTGCTTTCAGGATCTCATCATCGATCTTCACATCACTCTCAAATTCGTAGATCATTTTTCCGTTGCGGATCTTATACTGCCATTTCGAAGCAACCTCACCATGAATCTCGCCCATGGGAGCCTCATAAGAAGCCGGTCCTTTGTCATAGTCATAAAACAGACCGCTTACCGGAGCACGCCAGTCGTATACTAATGGAATATGCCCTGCTTTCTCTGCAAAATTTCCAATTCCAATATAAAAGATCTCCGGTTCGTCCTCTCCTTCGTAAATGAAATCCACTCTTCCGAAGAATGGAGAATCTGCCATTCTGCGAAATCTCTGCTTCAGGATCAGCTGCTCTTCATTTGCGGAAATCTGGCGGAACAATGCCTGCTGATTATCATAATTCTCATAACCATACTGGTCCATCTCTGTATAATTTTCCCAGTAATACTCATGCATTCCCTCAATCTCTTTCTGGCCTTCCACCAGAGAAAGGCTGATTTCTGTGATACGTTCTTTTAATTTTTCCAGCACATAGCCCAGATATTCTCTGCCGTTTTTCTTATCTGTCATATTGTTGATATCCTCTGATATTTGCAACTGTTCAGTAACTTCACAGCTACAATACTCCTTATTATTGTTATCATTTTCTCTTGTTATTATGATGATAAATATATCAATTTTCATAGATTGGTTTTTAATTATAACATATTACCCTCTTACAGAAAAGACGTAAATTTGCACGGTATATCTCGATTTATCTATTTCTATGCATCCGTGGGAAGCTGCCAGTGAACAATAATAAAAATCCCTCAGCCGGTATCTGTGCGATCCTATATCTGCCTGGCAAAAGAAATATCTGCATTAGCCTGGAGCCGGATATATTCTCTTTTACAAATACCCCTGAGGGATTTATAATATATTTCTTTCTTACAGCAATTTCATTTTTTCAGAAATTGCCATAGATTTACACCATGATTTATATCATGATTTCCATACTGTAATTTTCTATTTCAGGCAGTTGCCTTATTCTCAAACTGACTGTTATACAGGTCTGCATAGAAGCCTTTCTTAGACAGAAGCTCTTCATGATTTCCCTGCTCGATAATGTCACCGTCTTTCATAACTAGGATCAGGTCTGCATCCTTGATGGTAGAAAGTCTGTGTGCGATCACAAAGCTGGTTCTGCCCTTCATCAGATTGTCCATGGCTTTCTGGATACGCACTTCGGTTCTGGTATCTACAGAGGAGGTTGCCTCATCCAGGATCAGGATCTTATTATTGGCAAGAATTGCCCTGGCAATAGTGAGAAGCTGTTTCTGTCCCTGGGAAATATTACTGGTTTCTTCATCCAGAACCATGTCATAGCCGCCCGGCTGCTGCATGATAAAGTTGTGCACATGGGCAGCCTTTGCTGCTGCGATCACCTCTTCATCTGTAGCATCCAGACGTCCGTAACGGATATTTTCCATAATGGTTCCTGAGAACAGCCAGGTATCCTGGAGCACCATACCAAACATCTCTCTCAGACTACTTCTGTTAAAGTCTTTGATGTCATAACCATCTATCTTAATACTTCCGCCATTGAGATCATAGAATCTCATAAGCAGTTTCACCATAGTTGTCTTTCCTGCACCTGTGGGACCTACAATGGCAATCTTCTGGCCATCCTTCACATCTGCAGAGAAATCATTGATAATGATCTTATCCGGATTGTAACCGAATTTTACATGTTCAAACTGTACATCTCCTGTAAGTGTATTAACATCTACAGGGTTCTTCTCATTCTGGCTCTCTTCCTGCTCCTCCAGGAATTCAAATACTCGTTCGGAAGCTGCTGCTGAGGACTGTAACAGGTTTGTAACCTGTGCGATCTGCTGGATTGGCTGTGTAAAGTTACGGATGTACTGGAAGAAGGACTGGATATCACCGACTTCAATACTTTTTTTGATTACAAACACGCCGCCTAAGAGAGCTACCATTACATATCCAAGGTTACCTACAAACTGCATGATGGGCATCATCATTCCTGAGAAGAACTGAGATTTCCATGCAGATTCATAAAGCTTCTGATTGTCTTTCTCAAATTCTTCTACTACATCATTCTCTTTGTTGAAAACCCGGACCACATTATGACCACCGAAGTTTTCTTCGATCTGACCGTTTACTTTACCCAGATAGCTCTGCTGATCCTGAAAGTATTTCTGGGAATGCTTCATGACAGTCTGGATGATGAACATGGAAACCGGCAGGATCAGAAGTGCTGCCAGAGTCATCCACACATTGATGGAAAGCATCATAATAAATACACCGATCAGGGTTGTCACTGATGTGATCAGCTGTGTCAGACTCTGGTTCAGACTCATCTGCAGAGTATCCACATCATTGGTGATACGGGAGAGGATCTCACCGTTTGTTCTGCTCTCATAATAGTTCAGAGGCAGTCTGTTGATTTTCTTTGAAATATCTTTTCTCAGATTATAGGTAACATCATTGGAGATCCCTGACATTACGAATCCCTGTACAAAGGAAAAGCATGCACTTAACACATATAATCCAAGTGTCCATAACAGGATCATCCCGATCTTTCCGAAGTCAATTTCACCGGTTCCGTTTACCTTGGCAACCAGGCCGTTAAACAGCTCTGTGGTCGCCTTACCTAAAATCTTAGGCCCTACAATACTAAACACAGTTCCCGCTACTGCAAAGATAAACATCAGTATAAAGCGGAATTTATATCGTCCCATATACGGAAAAGCTTAGCCATGGAGCCCTTGAAGTCTTTCGCCTTTTCGCCGGACATCATACGTCCATGTCCTCCCATAGGACCTCTTCTTCTCTGTTCGCTCATGCCAGTTCCTCCTCTGATAACTGAGATCTTGCAATCTGCTGATATACCTCACAATTTGCCATCAGTTCCTTATGAGTTCCAATGCCTGCCATATGTCCGTCGTCCAGTACAATGATCTGGTCTGCACCAAGGATAGTACTGATCCTCTGGGCAACGATCACAGTAGTTGCATCCTTGGTGTACTCCTTCAATGCCTTTCTTAACTGACTGTCAGTCTTAAAGTCAAGGGCAGAGAAGCTGTCATCAAAGATAAATATCTCCGGATCCTTTGCAATGGCTCTGGCAATGGACAGACGCTGTTTCTGTCCGCCCGAAACATTGGTACCTCCCTGTGATACAGGAGATTCATATTTCTCCGGTTTGGTATCAATAAATTCTGTAGCCTGTGCAACCTCTGCTGCTTCCTTTACCTGTGCATCAGTGATCTCCGGCTTACCATAGCGGATATTTGAATCAATGGTACCTGAGAAAAGTACACCCTTCTGCGGCACATATCCCAGTTTGTCACGAAGTTCTTTCTGAGTCATGTCACGGACATCCACACCATCTACTTTAACAGAACCCTTTGTCACATCATAGTATCTGGGAATCAGATTGATCAGGGTACTCTTACCACTTCCAGTACTTCCGATCACTGCGATTGTCTGACCTTTCTTTGCTTTAAAGGAAATGTCTGTCAGTACATTCTCACCTGCTTCCGGGTAAGCGAAGGATACATGATCAAATTCAATCTCACCTTTCACATTTTCTGACGGATGTACCGGAGTTTCCGGATCCTGAATAGAAACCTCTGTTTTCAGAACCTCATCAATACGAAGCGCTGCCACATTTGCTCTTGGAAGCATAATGGACATTGCAGTGATCATCAGGAAGGACATGATGATCTGCATCGCATACTGGATAAATGCCATAACATTACCAACCTGCATGGTTCCGTTGTCTACTGCATGGGAACCACTGTAAATAATAAGTACAGATACACCATTCATGATCAGCATCATAATGGGCATCATAAAAGTCATACATCTGTTGACAAACAGGTTTGTTTTTGTCAGATCCAGATTTGCTTTCTCAAAACGCTCTTCCTCATGCTTCTCACGGCTGAATGCGCGGATAACAGGAATACCTGTCAGGATCTCACGGGATACCAGATTCAGTCTGTCGATCAGAGTCTGTAAGATAGTGAATTTTGGCATTGCCACCTGGAACAGCACAAAGATCACAATCAGGATCAGACCAACTGCCACACCAAGGATCCATGTCATGGAAGAATCTGTGTTTAATACCTTGATCACACCACCAATACCAAGGATCGGCGCGTACAGAACAATACGGAACATCATTGCCATAACCTGCTGTACCTGCTGCACATCATTGGTGCTTCGTGTGATCAGGGATGCTGTGGAGAATTTATGATATTCTCTGCTGGAGAAGCTCATAACCTTGCGGTAAATGCTGTTTCTCAGGTCATGACCAAGTCTGCCTGCCACTCTGGCCGAAATAAATGTGACGCTGATTGCTGCCAGCATGATCACCAGTGCCATGGCAAGCATTCTGATACCTGACATCAGGATGTAATGCATCTGAATGGCATCCACATCTTTCCCCAGTGCTTCATATTCTGAAGCAACAAAGGAAACACCAGCCTGTGTCACAATAGACTCCGGCATATCTTTCAGCTTCTCATCCACCTGACTCATAATCTGCTGTACTGCTTCTTCCGGCATCTGCGCCAGCGCTGTCAGTGGGTCTGTTCCCTCCGGAAGGCCCATCTGTGCAACCATTGCCTGCCCCTGTTCACTGTCTTCGGAAAAGGCAGATACCATCATCATTGCCTTGGAGAAATCCTCATTTAAATTCTCTCTGGTTTCTTTGGAAATATCATCGTTTAATACCCAGGTATCATCTTCCTGTGTATAATTCTGTGAAACTTCCTTTTTCTGATCCTCATCCATAAAAATCTGAAGATTCTGCAAGGTTGAATCCCGAAGCTTATCCGGCACACTGTCTTCAATACCTTTCTGCTGGATACCTACATTAATAATCTTGGAGGTATAATCCGGCAGGGAAAGATCACAGTACGCCTGCAGAAACAGAAGTGCTATGATCAGGACAATGTATCCCGCTGATTTCTTCAGATATTTCATCAGTTTAATCATTGCTTGATTCCCTCGTTTCCTATTTTTAATATGTATGTCTGTTTAAACTCACGTGTCAGTTCTTTCACAGACAATATTTTTTATCTGAACATGCTGATACAGTTTTCTCAATCTGCTCCACCATGTATTTTTCAGTTTCTACCTGTTGACAGGTATCTCCGAAATATTATCCAGAATCTGCCCAAAAAACCTTCGTAAAAGACATAGCTCTGCTTCGCTGAAATTGCTGAACATCACTTTTTCCACAGCTTTGCTTTCCTGCTGGAGCTCCTCCACGATTTTTCTTCCGTTTTCTGTCAGATATACACGCATGATGCGTTGGTCTTTATCATCACGTTTCCTGCAGACAATGTCGGCTTTCTCCAGACGCTGGATACTTACATTAACAGTGGGCGGTGTTACACCCATACGCTCTGCAATCTCCTTCTGGCTGCAGCCGTTATTTCTGTATACGATCATAATGATCGGCATCTGTCCCTGCTGGATACCGATTTCCCGTATACGCTGCATACATCTCATACCATATTGGCGATTGATCTCCATAAAGAGCGCAGGCATGCTTTTCTCTTCTCGTTTCTCTTTCTTCTCCTCTTCCGGGCACCACATAACTTCACTCCTTTCCGGCCTCTGTCCTCTTTCAGGTCTGATATTATTCTTTAATTAGCCTGACTAATCATATATAATATACTTTTAGACAAAAAATGCAAGTGTTTTTTGTGCAGTTTATAATTATTTTAGATTTAACTTTGATATTTCCAATTTGTAAATATTCAATTTTATTTTGTCCGGCTAATATTTTTCATCTCAGGTCGAATAAAATTTCCAGTATTCTTCAAGTTCTATCTCTGCATGACTTCTTTATAAAATTCTATAAACACATTAATTGCCGGAGACCGCCATTTATTTTTGTGGAGCAGCAACTGTGTCCATACAGTTACCGGGCAGCCGGCAACATCCAGTCTTTTAATCTGTCCGTCTTTCACATATTTCTCCGAAATAAAATCCGGAAGAAAGGAAAGCAGGCTGCTGTTTTTTACCAGTTCACATATCTGAAGCGGATTTCCGATTTCAAGAACCGGACGGATTTCCAGTGATTGGGACGCAAGGGTTTCATTCAGTATTTTTCTGTAGCTCATGGCTTGTTCTGTTAACACAAACTCATTCTGAGAAATTTCACTTAATTTCCATGAACAGCCTGCAACAGGATTATCAGCCGCTACAATAAAATGAACCTGTTCTTCCTGTTCCGCACAAATAATAAAATCCGAATCATAAATATGCCTGTCCAGAGTAAAAACTAAATCTGTTTCGTTCTTCCGCAATTTATCAAACATCTGCTCTGTACCGTTTTCTGTTATCTCTACTTTTATTTCCGGATACTGATGATGAAAACGCAGAAAATCATTTTTAAAATATCTGCTGCAGACAGAACTGGACATAGACAACCGAATCTCGCCTTCAATGCTTTCAGCCGAATTCAGCGAATCAAGCATTTTCGCCTGTGCCTTCAGAATATTTCGAGCCTGCTGCAAAACTAAAACTCCCTTTTCCGTAAGATTGATTTTATGATAATAACGGTCAAACAGCCTGACATCAAGTTCCTTTTCCAGTTGTTTAATCTGTGAAGAAACTGTAGACTGCGTATATCCCAGTTCTTTTGCAGCAGCCGAAAATCCGGAATATTCACATACTGCAATAAAAGTTTTAACACATTTGTATCCATAGTTCATTCCTTCCCATAACTTTCCAGTATTTTTCCATTGAAACATTGAATCGTTATTTTTATAAACGATATTTTCAATAATATACAACAAAACAATCAATTTTACAAATATTGTTTTTTATCTTATAATATCCCTTATATGAACTTCTGAAGGGAGCGTTATCTTATGAAACGTGAACAGCTTGGAAGCCGGCTTGGCTTCATTATGCTTTCCGCCGGCTGCGCCATTGGCTGCGGAAATGTATGGAAATTCCCGTGGATGTGCGGGCAAAATGGCGGCGGCAGCTTTATGCTGATCTATCTTCTGTGTCTGGTCATCCTGGGAATCCCGGCTCTTGTGTTGGAATTTTCCATCGGAAGAGCGGCTCAGACAAGTCCCCTTTTCATGTACCGTAAGCTGGAAAAACCAGGACAGAAATGGGGGATTTTCGGCTGGTTCTGTCTGCTTGGCAACATTGCCCTGATGGCATTTTACACTGTTGTCTGCGGCTGGATCATTTATTATTTTGTACAGTTTCTCAGAGGTAAAAATGGTTCGCTGGGATTTTCATCCATGATCTCCTCTCCCTCTGTGAATGTATTCTTCTTACTGGTCACTGTAGTCATTGCATTTTTCATCCTTTCCTTCAATCTTCAGGGAGGACTGGAACGTGTGACAAAATATATGATGTCTGCACTGCTGGTACTGATGCTTGCTCTCGCTGTGCACAGTCTTTTTCTGAAAGGCGCTGGTGAGGGAATGACCTTTTATCTGAAACCGGATTTCTCAAAGATTGATGGTTCGGTGATCGTAGGGGCAATGAACCAGGCATTCTTTACTTTGTCTACAGGCATGGGTGGCATGGCTATCTTTGGCAGCTATATTGGTAAAGAACATTCCCTGATGGGGGAAGCCATTCATGTGATCACACTGGACACACTGGTTGCATTTCTGGCAGGAGTTATTATTTTCCCTGCATGCTTCACCTTTGATCTGGAAGTAAATGCAGGTCCGAGCCTTCTGTTTGATACAATGGCAGCAGTTTTTAACAACATGTCCGGAGGTCGCATCTGGGGTTCCTTATTCTTCTTGTTCATGGTATTCGCAGCCATGTCAACCGTCCTGGGTGTGTGCGAGAATATCCTGGCAATGATCCGTGAGCTTACCGGCTGGTCCCGTCCAAAAGGCAGCGTGGTCTGCGGCACAGGTGTCTTTCTTCTGGCACTTACCACAGCCCTTGGTTTCAGCGTTTTCCACTTCCAGCCATTTGCCGAAGGAACTACCTGGCTTGATTTCTGGGATTTTATTGTTTCCAACAATATTTTACCCCTTGGCTCTCTCATCCTTGCACTCTTCTGCTGTAATAAGTTCGGCTGGGGATGGGATAACTTTATCAAAGAGAGCAATACAGGTAAGGGCTTAAAGGTACAGAGCTGGATGAAACCGCTCTTCCGGTTTGTACTTCCGATTATAATTGCCTTTATCTATATTTATGGAATGTTCACATTCAACTGGAAATAAAAAAGAAAAATAAGCTCCGTGGATCAAAACTTCTATCCACAGAGCTTATTTTTTATCCAACCATCATTTTTAATTTTAGTGAACCTTCTGATCCAGCATTCTCCGGATCAGCTCAATTGTATCCTTCAGTCCATAGTTGGCACTGTTGATACACAAATCATAATTCTCCGGTTTTCCCCATTTCTCACCGGTATAAAATTCATAATATTTCTTATGCTGCTTATCCATCTGCTTCAGGAAATGTACTGCCTGTTTCAGATTCATATTACGGATATCCATAACGTGCTGTACACGAACCTGAAAAGGAGCACTGATAAACAGGCTGATATGCGGAATGTGATTATTCTTAAGAATCGTGTCTGCGCAGCGTCCCATGATCACACAGTCTTCACTCTTTGCCAGTTCACAGATCAGATCACTCATATTGAAAAATACGGCATCCTGCTTCGGAAGTCCGTGATAACGGTTAAATTCCCTGAACCAGGTTTTCAGATCTGTATGTTTTTTCTTTCTGTATTTATCAAATCCCTCAAAACTGCCGGCATCACCCACTGCATTTTTATCTGCCTGCAGACGCTTCATAACCTGATCAAAAATCTCTGCATCATAATAGTTGATCTGAAGCTGATCTGCCAGTTCAAATCCGATATCATTACCGCCACTTCCCTGTGTACGGCTGATACAGATGATCAGATGATCATTTTCGGAAATCTCATTCTGGCGTCTTGCGATCAGATTATTCAGACTGATACGTTCTTTATCTACAATATCTGTCTGTCCAAATGTATCCGGAAGACTTTCAATCTCTTTCAGAATACTGTCATACTCTATCATAAGACGTCTTCTCTCGCTCTTATCCCTGATGGTACGGGCCATGTTACTGATCAGCGCCAGTTCACTTCTGAGCAGATGTCCGTCAGGCTTGGTATACATCAGCGCTGCCAGATGACGGAGAGTTGTTTCTTTTTGTCCTGTAAATGTACGTCCCAGAGAGGAACCCACACATTTATAAACTTCTTCGTCCAGGTTATAAATGCGTATTGCAAGTTCTTTACATTTTTTCCTGATTATCCTGCATAATGATCCTCCCTCCTTATAAAAAGAATACAAACATATCGATAATAAACACCGGAACCAGAAATGCCACAGACCACAGCATATATCCGAAGAATGACGGCATCTTCACACCATTCTCATCAGAGATTGCCTTTACCATAAAGTTTGGGGCATTTCCGATATAAGTGTTGGCACCCATGAATACCGCACCACAGGAAATGGCAGACAGAATCTTGGTAGGTACTGTTCCCAGTGTAGTTGTGATTCCATTTGTAAATGCCAGCGTTCCTGCTGTTGTAAGGAATACCAGATACGTCGGTGTATTATCCAGAAAACTGGAAAGTGCACCGGTTGCCCAGAACATCTCTGCCGGTTCAGTAACTCCCAGATTCGGTCCTACCGCTTTCAGAAGCATCAATGCAGGCTGCATGGTGATAAAAATACCGATGAATAAAACCGCAACCTCTTGGATCGCGCCCCAGGTAAAATGGTTTCTGATACGGATCTGCTTATCTGTTGTCTTAAAGGAAAGAAAAGCAGCAAGCAATATGATTACAATCTCAATCAGTGCCGGGAATGTCAGGGTTACTTCTCCAAAAAGATGAATGCCTCTTACATTGCCTGCGGCATCCTGAAATGCGGACATTCCCGGAAGTACACCGCTTAAGATTACCGCGCCAACGATCATCACAAGGAAGATGATATTGTGCAGTCCATCCAGACGAAACTGAGTACCCGGTTTACGGATATCCGGTTTACGGCCATTTGCAATATCTTTTCTGTAGGAACGTTTATCAATCTGATAAAATACAAACAGCAGAATGACCATATTAAGATCAGTACAGGAACAGATGCAGGCTCCAGAAGAAAGGAACGCCTCGCATAAATCCCATTAACAGCGGCGGATCTCCGATTGGTGTAAGACATCCACCCATATTGGAAACCATAAAGATAAAGAAGATCATAATATGTCCTTTTCTCTTTCTCCATGAATTCATTTTAATTACCGGACGTACCATCAGCATACTGGCACCGGTGGTACCGATACAGCTTGACAGAAGAGTTCCCAGTGCAAGCAGACCTACATTAACACGGGGGGAACCTGCGAAATCATCCTCCATGGTAATATTACCAGATACGCAGAACAGGCCGAATAACAGAATGATGAATGTAAGATAATCATTCACAATACAGTCCAGAACTGTCTCTGCAGTCTTTCCGGCTCCATAAACGAAAGCAAATGGAACCACCATCAGAATGATCCATAAGGCAACAACCAGTGGCTGATGAGACTCCCACCACTCCGCTTTTACCAGAGGCATCACTGCAATACATAACAAAAGCCCTGCAAAGGGAATGCAAAGCCATACAGGTACTGTAGATGGTGCTTTACTGCCTTCTGCCGCAAATACACTCAACGGGCAAGCCAGAAGAACTGCAAAAAAAGCACCCAGTACGGTCACCAACTTTTTCAAAACTGCCACCTCCATATTGTATTTTCGTACAGCGCGATTATCATTCAGGAGATTTTTTTCATATACGTGTTTCTTCCTATTTAATATGCGCTTGTTTTTTACAGATGCAATTATATCATACAGCATACAAAAATCAATTGTGTGGATAGTGAATATTTATACTTTATTTCCTGTTTTTTTATACATTTTTTACATATTCCCTGATTATTTTCGTTTATATTTTAACGATTTAATCTTTATTACTGACATTTTTTTGTGCTGCCTTATCTATTTTTTAAAATTGTACTGATTTTGAAACACATGACCCAATAACTGCTCCGCAGTTTATCACTTTTGGGCAATTAAAGCAGGGATCTTTCTTATATGCAATACGAAAAATGCTCCCCAACAGCAATTCCCGCTGTCAGAGAGCATTTCGCATATTTCTTATATGAACTGATTGGTTGCTTCATCATACTCATAGTCGATGGAATGCATCTTCGCCACCAGTTCGTCTTTCTTCAGTCCTCTGCATGTACAGAGTGCTTCCAGGGAATCATAGTAATCCCTGAGCTGAGTATTCACATAACTCAGCAGAATCATTGGATCTTTGGGTATCATTTAGTTTCCGTCCTTTACCGTAACAATGAATTCCCCATTCTGAACATCCAGCACCAGAGTATCACCTGCATGAACATCTCCGGACAAAATCTTTCGTGCCGCAAGAGTCTCCACATATTTCTGCAGATAACGTTTCAGCGGACGTGCACCATATACCGGGTCATAGCCATTCTCGATAACCTGATCCTTGGCTGCATCTGTCAGTTCCAGGGAAAGCTCCTGGTCTGCAAGACGTTTGTCAAGCTCGCTGACCATTAAGTCTACTATCTTACCAATATTGGATTTTGTCAAGGGCTTAAACATAATTATTTCATCCAAACGGTTCAGGAATTCCGGACGGAAATGACCTCTCAGGTCATCCATAACCTGGCTCTGAGCCTCAGGTTTGATTTCTCCATTCTCATCAATACCATCCAGCAGATATGGAGAACCGATGTTGGAAGTCATGATAAGAATTGTATTCTTAAAGTCAACAGTACGTCCCTGAGAATCTGTGATACGGCCATCATCCAGTACCTGCAGCAGTACGTTAAACACATCCGGATGTGCCTTCTCAATCTCATCGAAAAGTACAACACTGTATGGTTTACGGCGGACTGCCTCAGTAAGCTGGCCGCCCTCCTCATATCCTACATATCCCGGAGGCGCTCCGATCAGTCTGGATACAGAATACTTCTCCATGTATTCACTCATATCAATTCTGACCATATTCTGTTCATCATCAAACAGATTCTCTGCCAGAGTTTTGGCAAGCTCTGTCTTACCTACACCTGTAGGACCAAGGAACAGGAAGGAACCGATAGGTTTGGTCGGATCCTTGATGCCGGCTTTGGAACGAAGGATTGCATCTGTAACCCTCTTCACACCTTCATCCTGGCCTACAACTCTCTTGTGAAGCTGATCTTCCAGAGTGAGGAGTTTGGCTCTCTCGCCTTCTGTCAGTCTTGTTACAGGAATACCGGTCCATCTGGAAATGATCCTTGCGATCTCATCATCAGTAACTGCCTCATGAACCAGACTTCTGTCACTTTCTTTGACACTCTTCTCTTCGATTTCCAGCTGCTGCTGTAATTTCGGAAGTTCGCCGTACTGTAACTGTGCAGCCTTCTCCAGATCATAGTTCTGTTTTGCTTTCTGGATCTGCTTATTTACATCCTCGATCTGCTCACGAAGCTTCTGTAATTTCTCTACAGAATGCTTCTCATTATCCCACTGTGCTTTCTGTGTATTAAAGGTATCACGAAGCTCTGCCAGCTCCTTCTGAAGTGCTTCCAGACGTTCCTTACTCAGGTTATCTGTCTCTTTCTTCAGTGCAGATTCCTCAATCTCCAGCTGCATGATCTTACGGCGCTGTTCATCCAGCTCTGAAGGCATGGAGTCCAGCTCTGTCTTGATCAGGGCACAGGCCTCATCCACCAGGTCAATGGCCTTATCAGGAAGAAAACGGTCTGTGATATATCTATGTGAAAGTGTAGCTGCTGCAACCAGCGCACTGTCTGTAATCTTAACACCATGGAAGACCTCATATCTCTCCTTAAGACCACGAAGGATGGAAATGGTATCCTCCACTGTAGGTTCATCTACCATAACAGGCTGGAAACGACGTTCCAGAGCGGCATCTTTCTCAATATACTGACGATACTCATCCAGAGTTGTGGCACCGATACAGTGAAGCTCACCTCTGGCAAGCATAGGCTTCAGCATATTGCTTGCATCCATGGCTCCGTCAGTCTTACCTGCACCAACAATCAGATGTAACTCATCAATGAAAAGAATGATGTTTCCTTCACTCTTCTTTACTTCTTCAAGGACTGCTTTCAGACGTTCCTCAAACTCACCTCTGTATTTGGCACCTGCTACCAGAGCACCCATGTCCAAGGCAAAAATCTTCTTATCCTTCAGACCTTCCGGCACATCCTCCGCCACGATTCGCTGTGCAAGACCCTCGATTGCTGCTGTTTTACCTACACCAGGCTCACCGATAAGCACCGGATTGTTCTTGGTCTTACGGGAAAGGATTCTGATGATATTACGGATTTCTTCATCACGTCCGATCACAGGATCCAGCTTCTGGTTACGTGCCTTTTCGACTAAATCCTCGCCATATTTATTCAAAGTATCATAAGTAGCTTCCGGATTGTCACTGACTACACGCTGATTGCCTCGTACTGTAGAAAGTGCCTGCAGGAAACGCTCCTTAGTAATGCCAAATTCCTAGAAACAGTTTCTTCATGCTTGGACTTGGATATCTCACAAGCAAGGATAAATGCTCTACAGAGACATATTCATCACCCATTGCCTTGGCTTCATCCTCTGCACTGACCAGAGCCTTATTCAGATACTGTCCGAAACGAAGCTCACCGCCAGATACCTTAACCCTGGCATCCAGTGCCTGATTCAGAGAATTTCTGAAATAATCCTTATCTATCTCCATCTTCTCGATCAGTTTAAGAATCAGGCTGTCTTCCTGTTCCAGCAGAGCATATAAAAGATGCTCCTCTTCAATCTCCTGGTTGCCAAACTGATAAGCAACCTTCTCCAGATCCTGGACAGCCTGTACGGATTTCTGTGTAAATTTACTGATATTCATAGGCTAACCCTCCTCTTATATGAGAAATATCTCTCCCGAGGGAGAAATATGTTGTTTTCTTTGTTCTGCATGTAATATAACACATGTTGTTAGCACTGTCAAGAGGTGAGTGCTAATTTTTTTTCAACTCCTCTCCTATCCTAAAATGAAAAACTAACTTCCACCCTTAGCCTATATTGTTCTACACTGTGAAATAGGGGTGGAAGTTAGTCTTGCAATCGTTTATCCTATAAGAAATACCAGGGCTCCCCCTGGTCATATCCTCCAACTACCGGAAATGGAATATTTTTATTACATAGGAGGATTCATTTATGTCTACGAAAGCTACTGGAAACAAAAAACACCTTACCCTCGCTGATCGTGCTGCCATTGAACATGGAATCAGCTGTGGGGAAAATTTTACTCAGATTGCCCACAGGATCAACAAGGATTCTTCCACCATATCCAAGGAGATCCGACGGCATCTTTTCCGGGTTCCTCATTTTCAAAATGAAACCCAGCGGAAACGCTCGGAATGTGAGCATTATCAGAACTGTGAAAAACAGCATATCTGTGGGAATCAGACTTGTAATTCCTTATGCTGGAAATGCCGCCCCAAGCGCTGCTCCATGTATTGTCCGGACTTTACTCCCAGGCTCTGCGACAGGTTAAAAAAGCCCCCATATGTGTGTAATGACTGCCCTCAGATACGCAGCTGTTCTCATGATTTCTATTTTTACAGGGCCAATTATGCCAATGATATTTATAGTGAAACAAAATCCTCCTCACGGTCTGGGATTAACCAAACTCCTGAGTCCCTGGAACAGCTTGACCGCCTGGTATCTCCTCTTCTCCTGCAGGGACAGCCTTTGTCCCATATCTTTGCTTCTAACCAGGATTCTGTCTCATGTTCTATAAGGACCCTCTACAACTATATAGACCAGGGATATTTCACTGCAATCAACCTCGATCTTCCCCGTAAAGTCCGCTACAAAAAGCGCCGGAAGGCCCGCAGGGAGCCCGACAACACTGGGTATAGAAAAGGCCGGTCCTATCAGGATTTTGAGCGGTATCTGGAAAAGTTTCCAGATACAAATGTAGTGGAGTTAGATGTGGTGGAAGGTGCCGGGGGAAAATCAGAAAAAGTACTCTTGACCATGCTTTTCCGTAATTGCAGCCTTATGCTTATTTTTCTGATGGATGCCGACAGACAGGACAACGTGGAAGATGTGTTTCAGCGGATATACATCCATCTGGGGGCCGATCTGTATAGAAAACTTTTTCCTGTCATTCTTACAGACAATGGAGCTTCATTCAAAAAACCAGACATTTTTGAACGGCCTGAAGGTGAACTTCTGTCCCATGTCTTTTACTGCGACCCAATGGCTTCCTGGCAGAAGGGACGCCTGGAAAAGAATCACGAATTCATCCGTTATATCATCCCAAAAGGTATGACGTTCGCAGGTTTGAACCAGGAGCAGGTAACTCTCATCACCAATCATATCAATAGCGTAGCAAGAGCCAGTTTAAACGGCTGCACCCCGTTTGAACTGGCTCAGTTGCTGATAGACCGAAAACTGCTGGATCTCTGCCAACTGGAAAGGATTCCCGCCAACCAGGTAATCCTTAAGCCATCACTCTTGAAAAAGTAACTGCAGGATCCTTTTCCGGTATTGGTTTCATTCTCAGACCGGTGGAAGTTACTTTTGCAAAAGAACTTCCAGTGGTCCCAAAATCATGCCCGTTCTCCAGAAAAAAGCGCTGTTTTCTGCCTTTATTATATGTCAGGTTTTACGAATAATCCAGAACTATATGGAAGTTAGTCCTGCAAAAAGCCTTATTCTATCTGCAACAATACACGGTGGAAGTTACTTTTTCATTCAACCACTCCTCTCCTATCTACCTCGCTGATAAATTTTTCTATCAGTCTGTTTACTTCATTCGGCTGGTCCGTATTGGAATTATGACCAGAATTCTTTATCCATATTTCTGATTTCTGCAATAAATCCTCAACACCGCCACAATAGAGAATCAACTCTTTATAAGCCTGCTGAACTTCTGGCGATAAATTCATATAAGCAAAGTACAGCTTGTTTAATCGTCTGACAGAAGTTGTCCTTACAATGTCGCCAGCAAAAGGAAGTTTCTCTTCCATCGTAATTCAGTCCTTTCTTTTTAATTTTGAATATGAAAAAAGCAGTCGATCCTAAATGAAAGACTGCTTTAAATCATATCCTTTACTACCACATTTACAGGCACTTTCCCGGCATATTCTTGTTCCAGTTCCTCTGCCAAATATGCATCGCTCATGCAGTGCATATCAGAAACACCGTCACGAATCAGCTGATAAACCTGGGAATGATAAAAGAAATCCAATGCCGCATCCAGCGAGAGCCCCTGCTGTTTAGCAAAGCATTCAATAACACGGCTATATTTTTTCTGAAGCAAAATCGGATTCGCTGTCATAATGTTTCACTCCCTTCAAAATGCAATAAAGACAATGCTTTTTCTGTGCGGAAACTTATTTGCAGATTCGGCTTTTCATAACGCAGGCGGTTGATAGCTTCCGTCTTATCAATCAGCCCGTCAAAGAACAGCTCCACAGTATTGAACACCTTATCATTGGCAACACCACCCACAACCAGGTCGTAATCGGTCGAATCTTTCCCGCTGCGGCAGTTCAAAATAAAATCCAGCCATTCTTCGGAATAAGAATCGAATTTCAGCATTTTCAGTTCAGATTCCCGGCTTTCATCGTATTCATACCGGGAAATAATACCGTCTTTCCCACGACGTTTGAACTTGCCGCACCACTTTGCAGCCTGTTCATATAGCGGCGTGGCATAAAAGCCACGCCCGAAATCCACATTGGGGCGGGAATGAGCTAAATCTGGCTTAGCAATCTCTAAAAAAGACCATGATAGAGAATCATACTTCTACACCCCTTTCTTTCATCACATCAAGGAGGTCATCAACAATATATTCCCTGCTCTGGGTATGCAACATTTCATATTCCGGCACAATATAGCCGTTCAAAATATTACTCTGTTCGGTAAATGCCTGATAAACACGCTCTGCATTCACACCCAGCTTTGCCGCTACATTTTCAATACAAAAAACAGCAAACTCCAGCTCACTGGAATTTTTGATTTTTTCATCTGTCATAATATAATCTACAAGCCCTCCTTCGGAATCACTGTTCTCCATTTGAACGCTTTTATCTTTATTATATGCAAATGTCCGCACAATAACAATACTAAATTTACGCTCCAATAATCTTATTGAATAACTGTAACAATACGTCTTTTACGCCGGACGTATTTGAATACAAGACCAACGGCTACTAAGGACAACTACCAAGAATCCGATAAGTTTGGAAAACTCACGCTTGAATCCCAAGTAGATACCGATATAACTGCAATAATGCCAGAAGTAAAAT
>ENA-OQKJ01000141-OQKJ01000141.1-human-gut-metagenome-genome-assembly--contig:-NODE-141-length-18128-cov-6.831898_pt1 | contig 18128 bp, 18 predicted proteins | sample MGYA00242647_ERZ504795 | MGnify/ENA primary metagenome ERZ504795 (study PRJEB26092, sample SAMD00036398) | human gut metagenome | host: Homo sapiens | study: EMG produced TPA metagenomics assembly of...
GGACATAAACATGAATAATGTGACATTAATAGGAATGCCCGGTTCAGGGAAAAGTACAATAGGAGTTATTCTTGCAAAAGCATTGAGATATGAATTTCTGGATTCGGATCTTCTGATACAGAAACAGGAGAAAAGAAAGCTTTCAGAGATCATAGAGCAGGACGGACCGGAAAAATTTAAGGAAATTGAAAATCAGGTTAATGCAGACATTCATGTGACAGATACGGTCATTGCACCCGGCGGAAGTGTTATTTACTGTGATGAGGCAATGGAACATCTGAAGTCTATAGGTAAGGTTATATATCTTAAATTATCACTGGAATCTTTATCCAAAAGACTGGGAAATCTGAAAGGCCGCGGAGTTCTGTTAAAGGACGGTCAGAGCCTGAAAGATCTGTATGAGGAACGTGTACCTCTGTACGAGAAATATGCAGATATTACCATTGATGAAGAGGGGAAAGATTTGGATGAAAGTCTTCGGGCAATTCTGGAGATAATACATATCAAAGAGCAGGGAAAGTGATTATTACAGCTCGGGAAAAGGACAGTGGTAAATAATTTTTGTTTACAAATGATAAATATATGATATAATATACAACTGACTTTAAAATAGGATGATCGTTTAGTATAAACATATATGCATTTGAAACAGAAGTTACATGTTCGCAGAAAACGAAAAACAGAGTGAACAGTGACCATTAATTCTGCTCATGGAGTGAAAATAAATAAGAGGTGTGATATGGAACAGTATGTTATAAAAGGAGGCAACCCTTTAGTCGGTGAAGTTGAGATTGCCGGTGCCAAGAATGCGGCACTTGCTATTCTTGCAGCAGCCATAATGACTGATGAGACGATTCTGATAGAGAATTTGCCGGATGTAAGGGATATCAATGTATTGCTTGAAGCGATCGCTGGTATTGGAGCACAGGTAGACCGTATTGATAAATCTACTGTGAAGATTAACGGATCTACAATTGGAGATGTAAGTGTTGATTATGAATATATCAAGAAGATCAGAGCTTCCTACTATCTGCTGGGAGCACTTCTTGGTAAGTATAAACATGCAGAGGTACCGCTTCCAGGTGGATGCAACATCGGAAGCCGTCCGATCGACCAGCATCTGAAGGGATTCAGAGCGCTTGGTGCAGATGTAGATATCATGCATGGAGCAATTGTTGCGAAAGCAGATGAACTTCATGGAAGCCATATTTTCCTTGACGTTGTTTCTGTAGGTGCAACGATCAATATTATGATGGCAGCCTCATTGGCTCCGGGACGTACTATTTTGGAAAATGCCGCAAGAGAACCGCATGTAGTTGACGTTGCCAACTTCCTGAACAGTATGGGGGCAAATATTAAAGGTGCAGGTACAGATGTGATCCGTATTAAAGGTGTGGAGAAGCTCCACCGTACAGAGTATTCTATTATTCCGGATCAGATCGAGGCAGGTACATTTATGTTTGCTGCGGCAGCAACAGGCGGAGATGTAACAGTTAAGAATGTAATTCCGAAGCATCTGGAAGCAACTACGGCTAAACTTGAAGAAATTGGATGTGAGGTTGAGGAATTTGATGATGCAGTTCGTGTACGTGCACCAAAGAGACTTCACCGTACTCATGTAAAGACTCTTCCATATCCCGGATATCCTACAGATATGCAGCCACAGATTGCTGTAACTCTGGCACTTGCAGAGGGAACCAGTATTGTAACAGAGAGTATTTTTGAGAACAGATTCAAGTATGCGGACGAACTTTCACGTATGGGAGCAAACATCAAAGTTGAGGGAAATTCAGCAATTATTGATGGTGTGAAGAAGCTTACAGGTGCGAGAGTAAGTGCACCGGATCTGCGTGCAGGTGCAGCCCTGGTGATCGCAGGTCTTGCAGCAGATGGAATCACAGTTGTTGATGATATCGTATATATCCAGAGAGGATACGAGAATTTTGAAGATAAGCTGAGATCTCTCGGTGCTGAGATTGAGAGAGTATCCAATGAGAAAGAAATCCAGAAATTCCGTCTCAGGGTGGGATGATAAAAAATACCAAAAAATTACTTGACATTTGTAAGAGTTAAGTATATTGTATGGTATGCAGCAATCTTAATTAATGCAAGTTAATAATTAGTAATAGCCTTTTATTCAGAGTGGTGGAGATACAAAGGATCTGCGAAGCCACGGCAACCCCTGTTTGTGTAGGAAGGTGCCAACCTGAGCGAGTGATCGAACAATAAGAGGATTGTTGAGATAATCAGACAGTCCGATTACTTCGGGCTGTTTCTTTTTGTTAACGGAAAAGTATCAGCGGAGAGAAATAATCTGTTGATACAGTACATAAATGGCTGCGGGTTATTCTGCGGTCGGGAAACAATTGTAAATGAATAAAAAAAGGAGAACACAATGGAGAAAATTTTATTTACTTCTGAATCTGTAACTGAAGGCCATCCGGATAAAATGTGTGATGCTATTTCCGATGCTATTCTTGACGCTCTTATGGAAAAAGATCCTATGAGTCGTGTTGCATGTGAAACTGCTACAACTACAGGTCTTGTACTTGTTATGGGTGAGATTACAACAAATGCATATGTTGATATCCAGAAAATCGTAAGAGATACTATCCGTGAAATCGGATATACACGTGGAAAATATGGATTTGATGCTGATACATGTGCAGTTATCACAGCAATCGATGAACAGTCTGCTGATATCGCTCTTGGCGTAGATAAAGCTCTTGAAGCAAAAATGGGTGAAGATGAAATTGATGCCATCGGAGCAGGTGACCAGGGTATCCAGTTTGGTTATGCTTCCAATGAGACAGAAGAGTATATGCCATATGCCATCAACATGGCACACAAACTTGCACGTCAGTTAACGAAGATCCGTAAAGACGGTACATTAAAATATTTAAGACCGGATGGAAAAACACAGGTTACTGTAGAATATGATGAAGCCGGAAAACCAAGCCGTATCGATGCAGTAGTATGCTCTACACAGCATGATCCGGATGTAACTCAGGAGCAGATTCATGAGGACATTAAGAAATATGTTTTCGATGAGATCATTCCGGCAGATATGGTAGATGAGAACACAAAATATTTCATCAACCCAACAGGACGTTTCGTGATCGGCGGACCTCATGGTGACAGCGGACTTACCGGACGTAAGATCATCGTTGATACTTACGGTGGAACCGGACGTCATGGCGGCGGTGCTTTCTCCGGTAAAGACTGTACAAAGGTAGACCGTTCCGCAGCGTATGCTGCACGTTATGTTGCAAAAAATATTGTTGCAGCAGGTCTTGCAGATAAATGTGAGATTCAGCTTTCCTATGCGATCGGTGTTGCTCATCCGACATCTATCCACGTAGAAACATTCGGAACCGGTAAACTTTCTGATACAAAGCTGGTTGAGATCATTCGTGAGAACTTTGACCTTCGCCCGGCGGGAATTATCAAGATGCTTGATCTGAGAAGACCGATTTACAGACAGACAGCTGCTTATGGACATTTCGGACGTACGGATGTAGACCTTCCATGGGAGCATCTGGATAAAGTTGATGACCTTAAAAAATACCTTGCTTAAATAAGAAAATCGTAACTGTTCAGTACTTGCACAGACAGTGGAATGCTGAATAATTACAGAATATCACAAAAATTGCAGTGCAATGGGATAAAACAGGAATTATCTGAAAGAACAGGACAGATGATTCCTGTTCTTTTTATAGAAAATTTAGATATGTAAAACAGACTTTATGATATAATGCTTGCAGAGGGCAAAATTATAGAAACCTTATAAATCAACAGATAAAGGATGATCGGGATGAAGTTAAAAACAAGGATTATAGTTGGATTCGGTATGAGTATTCTGGTTCCTCTGCTTTTATTTTCGGCAACTTTGTACGGATTAGGTCATACAAAGTTTGCACAGCAGACAAAGGATTCCTCGGAAGTGGTGTATGATATTTCAGTAGGGGAATCCACCCACAGCCAGACACAGGTAAGGATTATTGCAAAAGATCTGCTGTTTACTGCGACGGTAATATTAGTATTCACAGCTTTATCTATTGGATTATGGATTTACAGAAGTATTGCCACACCGCTGGTTAAATTAAAGAAAGCCACTCAGAATATCAAAGAGGGAAATCTTGATTTTGTTCTGGAAGTAGATGGTGACGATGAGTTTTCGGAACTTTGCCGGGATTTTGAGGAGATGAGAAAGCGGCTGAAGGAATCAGCAGAAGAGAAAGTTCTTATGGATAAAGAAAATAAAGAACTTATCAGCAATATTTCTCATGATCTTAAGACGCCGATCACAGCGGTAAAGGGATATGTAGAGGGGATTATGGACGGCGTAGCGGATACGCCGGAGAAAATAGACCGTTATGTGAAGACTATTTATAATAAGACGAATGAGATGGATCATCTGATCAATGAGCTGACTTTTTATTCAAAGATTGATACCAACAGAATTCCATATACTTTCAGTAAACTGAATGTAGAAGATTATTTCAGTGATTGCGCAGAAGAAGTAGGACTGGAACTGGAAACGAGAGGAATTGAACTGGTATATGCCAATTATGTTGAGGATAATGTGCAGGTGATCGCAGATGGAGAACAGATTCGGCGTGTTATTCATAACATTATCAGCAATGCTATCAAATATATGGATAAACCCAAAGGTATCATCCAGATTCGCATAAAGGATGTGGGAGATTTTATTCAGGTTGAAATTGAAGATAATGGAAAGGGAATTGCAGCAAAGGATCTGCCGTCTATTTTTGATCGTTTTTACAGAACAGACGTGTCGAGAAATTCATCCAAGGGAGGAAGCGGAATCGGTCTTTCCATTGTAAAAAAGATCCTGGAGGATCATGGAGGAAAGGTCTGGGCAACCAGCAGGCTTGGAATCGGCACAATCATGTATTTTGTACTTAGAAAGTATCAGGAGGTACCAATGAAATGAGCAGAATTTTAATTATAGAAGATGAAGAGGCAATTGCAGATCTGGAGAAGGATTATCTGGAGCTTTCCGGATTTGAAGTTGAAATCTGCAACAGAGGAGACACCGGACTGACGCGTGCGCTGAATGAGGAGTTTGACCTGATTATTCTGGATCTGATGCTTCCGGAAGTGGATGGCTTTGATATCTGCAGGCAGGTAAGACAGGAAAAAAATACTCCTATCATCATGGTATCTGCAAAGAAAGATGACATAGATAAAATCAGAGGTCTGGGACTGGGGGCAGATGATTACATGACAAAACCATTCAGTCCAAGTGAACTGGTAGCCAGAGTCAAGGCACATAGTGGACGAGATATAATCGTCTGATCGGTTCCAATGTACGCAAAAATGATATTGTGGAGATCCGCGGGATCAAGATTGATAAGACTGCACGCCGCGTATGGGTAAACGGAGAGGAGAAAACATTTACTTCCAAGGAATATGATCTGCTTACCTTCCTTGCAGAGAATCCGAACAGAGTGTTTACCAAGGAAGAGTTGTTCCGGGAAATCTGGGATATGGAATCTGTGGGAGATATTGCAACAGTCACTGTCCATATCAAGAAGATCCGGGAGAAAATTGAATTTAATACTGCAAAACCTCAGTATATTGAAACAATCTGGGGCGTAGGATACAGATTTAAAGTTTAACTGAATCAGGGAAGTTCCATATTTCAGGCACGAAAAGGCAATAATCAGTGGGAAATTTGGAATGAGTATTGGAAATTTAGACGCAAGATTGTTCGAGAAATCAACTTGTTGGCACAATAGTATAAAAAGGAAAAAATGGAAAGATTATATAAAAATTAAAAAGACTATGGACAGTCTGACTATTATCCGTTTCACATGCCGGGGCGATAAGAGAAACCGGGCATCTTCAGCAGATGATTTTCTTTTTGTAGAGAGATATTACAGAGATTTCAGGATTTGACAATCTTCATCATGCGGAAGGGATTTTGAAAGAAGCACAGGAATATGCAGCTCAGATTTATGGGACAAAGAAATGTTTCTTCAGTGTAAATGGAAGTACGGCGGCTCTTCTGGCAGCAGTCAGTGCAAGTGTAAATAAAGGTGGGAAGATACTTGTCGCGAGGAACTGTCACAAGGCTGTTTACCATGCATTGTATTTACGTGAGCTTCAGCCGGTCTATATTTATCCACATGAAGATCAGAGACTGGGGATAAACGGAGGAATTTCTCCTGAACGTGTGGAAAGATATCTGGAAGAAAATACGGATGTGCAGGCTTTTCTGCTTACTTCGCCTACATATGACGGCGTTGTGTCTGATATAAAGACAATTGCAGAAGTTGTACACAGACATAAGATTCCTCTTATTGTGGATGAAGCACATGGTGCACATCTTCATTATTCTAAATATTTTCCGGTGTCTGCTGCTGATCTGGGAGCTGACATTGTAATACAGAGTTTCCATAAAACGCTGCCATCTATGACTCAGACGGCGGTGCTTCATATATGCAGTGATATGGCAGATGTGGAAAAGATAAAGAGATTTATGGGGATTTACCAGACCAGCAGTCCGTCGTATATTCTGATGGCGAGTATGGATGCATGTATGGATAAACTGAGAAAAGACGGGCAGCAAATGTTTCGTGAATTTACCTTCAATCTGGAGAAGGCCAGACAGCGTCTTTCAAAGTGTGAAAAAATAAAACTGATCGAAGGTTCTATGATCGAAGGCAGTGGAATCTATGATTTTGACAGATCCAAGCTGTTGTTCTCCACAGTCGGAACTTCTGTTAACGGACGCCTTCTCCATCAGATACTTCGTGACAGATATCATATTGAAATGGAAATGGCGGCTGAGAAATATGTTCTTGGAATTGCAGCAGTGGGAGATACAGAAGAGGGATTTGAGAGACTGTGTACTGCAATTGAAGAGATTGATGCAGAGATACAGCAAACAGATGAGTCGGAGGAATCGCAGTATCATACTTCTCATGCGAGAATGACACAGCTTATGACAATTTCTCAGGCAGTGGATGCGCAGCAAAGGCGATATTCTCTGAAAGAAAGTGTTGGCAAAGTCAGTGCAGAGTTTGCTTATCTGTATCCGCCCGGAATTCCGATTATTGTGCCGGGAGAGCAGATAACTGGACAATTTGTAAGAAATGTGAGAAGATACATGGAACAGGGGCTGGAAGTACAGGGACTCAGTGATACATCTGCTGAAACAATCTGCGTAGCTGCCCGAAATGAAATTGGACAGGAAGAAATACAGTCCGGCAAAGGAATAACATAACAGATATGGGAAAGATTTTTTACATCATGGGAAAGAGTGCATCCGGAAAAGACAGAATCTATTCACTTCTGGCCGCACATAAAGAATTGAATCTGAAAACACTTATTCTGTATACAACCCGCCCGATCAGGGTAGGAGAGCAGGATGGAAAAAATTATTATTTTGTAGATGACGGAAAACTGGAAGAATTCAGAAAAAACGGAATCTTATCGAGGAGAGAGCATATCATACGGTTTATGGGATATGGACTTATTTCACTGCAGATGATGGTCAGGTGAACCTTGCAGATTCCGATTATCTGGGAATCGGTACTCTGGAGTCATTTAAAAAGATGCGTAAATACTATGGGGAAGATGCAGTCTGTCCTGTTTATGTCCAGGTAGAAGATGGAGAAAGACTGAGTCGTGCTCTTAATAGAGAGAGAGAACAGGAAAATCCAAGATATGAGGAAATGTGTAGAAGATTTATTGCAGATCAGTCGGATTTTTCAGAGGAAAATATTCTGAAACGCAGGGATAGAGAAACGTTTTCAGAATATAAATCTTGATGACTGTGTGAAAGAAATCGCAAATTATATAAAGTCTGTGCAATAGTTCTTCTTTTATGGTATAATATCTTACAAAACGGACTGGTGAGGTGATTCTTATGATGGGATTTAACAATATTATCGGACATGAAGAGATTATCGGACATTTAAAAAATGCAATAGAATCAGGAAAAATATCGCATTCTTATATTTTTACCGGCGAACCAGGTTCTGGTAAGAAGCTCCTTGCAGGGACTTTTGCGGCAACACTTCAGTGTGAGGCCGGAGGTACAGAACCCTGCCAGAAATGCGACTCCTGCAAAAAGGCGATGGGTAAGAATCATCCGGACATTATTATGGTCAGTCATGAGAAACCTGGAACGATCACAATTGACGAGATCAGGGATCAGGTGATCAATGATATAGATATCAGACCATATTACAGTCCTTACAAGATTTATATTATTGCAGATGCAGATCTTATGACACCACAGGCACAGAATGCTCTTCTTAAAACAATTGAAGAGCCGCCGGAATATGCAGTGATTCTTTTGCTGACTAATAATATCGGGGGACTGCTGCCGACTATTCAGTCAAGATGTGTTCGTCTTGATCTGAAGGTAGTGGATGACGGTCTTGTAAAGAAATATCTGATGGAGCATCTTCATGTTCCGGATTACCAGGCGGAGATTGACGCATCCTTTGCACAGGGCAGTATTGGAAGGGCAAAAGAAGCAGCTACTTCTCAGGAGTTTGCAGAGATGACTCAGAATGCATTGAGGATTCTTAAATATGCAAACACCATGGAAGTTTATGAACTGTCAGATGCGATTAAGAGTCTTTCTGAGGACAAACAGAATATCAACGATTATCTGGATATTTTCCAGTTCTGGTTCAGAGATGTCCTGATGTTTAAGGCAACACAGGAGATTGACAATCTGGTATTTAAACAGGAAATTAATTTTATCAGAGAACAGGCAAAGCAGCGTTCCTACGAGAATCTGGAGAACATTCTGGATTCTATTCAGAAGACAAAGGTACGTCTGAAAGCAAATGTTAATTTTGATCTGGCATTTGAATTGCTGTTCCTGACAATCAGGGAGAAATAGAATGACAAAAGTAGTAGGCGTGAGATTTCGTAATGTAGGTAAGATTTATTATTTCAGTCCTAAAGATTATGAAATTAAAACAGGCGATCACGTGATCGTGGAGACAGCCCGGGGAATTGAATACGGGAAAGTCGTACTTGCACCAAGAGAAGTAGGTGAGGAAGATGTTGTTCACCCTCTCAAAGAAGTTCTTCGTGTGGCAACAAAGGAGGACGACGAGAGAGAGGCAACAGAACAGAGTCAGAGAGAGAGAGGCATTTTAAAAATCTGTCAGAAGAAGATTCGTGAACATGGTCTGGAAATGAAACTGATAGATGCAGAGTATACATTTGATAATAATAAAGTGCTGTTTTATTTCACTGCTGACGGCAGAATTGATTTTCGCCAATTGGTAAAAGATCTGGCAGCAATTTTTAAAACGCGTATCGAACTTCGTCAGATTGGTGTTCGGGATGAGACAAAGATTCTGGGAGGAATCGGTATCTGCGGAAGATGTCTGTGCTGCCACACATATCTGTCTGAGTTTGCACCGGTATCCATAAAGATGGCAAAAGAGCAGAATCTGTCCCTTAACCAGACAAAGATTTCCGGTGTGTGCGGAAGACTGATGTGCTGCCTGAAGAACGAGCAGGAAACATATGAAGAGCTGAATAAAAAGCTTCCGGGACTGGGAGATACAGTTACAACTCCGGATGGGCTTACCGGAACTGTACACAGTGTAAACGTGCTTCGTCAACGTGTAAAGGTAATTGTAGAGATCAATGACGAGAAAGAAATTCAGGAATTTCCGGTAGATGACCTGAAATTCAGACCGAGAAAGAAGAAAGTCAAAGTCTCTGAAAAAGAATTAAAAGAACTTGGAAATCTGGAAGATAAAAAAGGAGATTCCAAATTAAATGACTGATCAGCTGGTAAAAGATAATGAACGTATAGATGATCTTCAGAACGGATATTATGTGATACAGGATCCGGATAAATTCTGTTTTGGGATGGATGCAGTTCTTCTTTCCGGCTTTGCAAAAGTAAAAAAGGGTGAGACTGCTCTGGATCTGGGAACAGGAACGGGAATTATCCCGATCCTGCTTAAAACCAAAACAAATGGGAAACACTTTACAGGTCTTGAGATTCAGAAAGAGTGTGCAGATATGGCCGGACGCAGTGTCAGATATAATCATCTGGAGGACGATGTTGAGATCGTACGGGGTGATATTAAGGAGGCTGCTGATATTTTTGGGGCAGCTTCTTTTGATGTAGTGACAAGTAATCCGCCTTATATGATCGGACAGCATGGACTTCGCAATCCGGATATGCCAAAAGCAATTGCCAGACATGAAGTACTCTGTAATCTGGAGGATGTGGTGAGCCAGGCATCAAAGGTTCTGAAAGAACGTGGAAGATTTTATATGGTTCACAGACCGTTCAGACTGGCTGAGATTATGAATGTTCTCACAAAGTATCGTCTGGAACCGAAAAGGATGCAGCTTGTATATCCATACATAGACAGAGAACCGAACATGGTTCTGATCGAGGCATTAAAGGGAGGAAATTCCAGAGTTACAGTGGAACCTCCTCTGATCGTATATAAAGAGCCGGGAGTCTATACAGAAAATATACTGAAGATTTATGATATGATTTAACTGAACTTTATTTGCAAAGTAATATGAGAGGAAACAAATTATGAGTGGTAAATTGTATTTATGTGCAACACCCATAGGAAATCTGGAGGATATTACACTCCGGGTACTTCGAACATTGAAAGAAGTGGATCTTATTGCAGCAGAGGATACCAGAAACAGTATTAAACTGCTGAACCATTTTGATATAAAAACACCTATGACCAGTTATCATGAGTACAACAAAATTGATAAGGCATATGTTCTGATCAGTAAAATGCAGGAAGGGCAGAATATTGCACTGATCACAGATGCGGGAACTCCGGGGATCTCAGATCCGGGAGAGGAGCTTGCGGCAATGTGTTATGAAGCGGGGATTGAAGTAACTTCTCTTCCGGGACCTGCTGCTTGTATCACTGCCCTGACTCTGTCCGGACTTCCAACCAGAAGATTCGCTTTTGAAGCATTTCTTCCGGCAGATAAAAAAGAAGAAAACTGATTCTGGAAGAACTGAAGAATGAAACGAAAACTATCATTCTCTATGAGGCTCCTCACAGACTGGTAAGAACTCTGGAGGAATTGAAGGAAACTCTCGGAAATCGCAGAATGACTCTTTGCAGGGAACTGACGAAAAGACATGAGACTGCATTCCATACGACTATCGAGGAGCTGATCCTCTATTATCGGACAGAGAAGCCGCTTGGAGAGTGTGTGCTTGTGATTGAAGGCAGAAGCAGACAGGAGATGGAAGAGGAACAGAAGGCATCCTGGGAAAAAATTACCATAGAAGAACACATGGAAATCTATGAAAATCAGGGACATTCAAGAAAAGAAGCTATGAAAATGGTAGCAAATGACAGAGGAATGACGAAGAGAGATGTCTATCAGTACCTCATCAATAAAACCGAAGAATAAGATTAACATACAGAAGAATTCCCGTTTTCGGGGATTCTTTTTTATTCAGGCTGTGGCAAGGAACGGGCTTTTGTGCTATAATAAATTTGTATTATTATGTCCAGATACCAGAATATATTTGAAAACCTGTCTATAATTTTCACGCAGGGGTTTTCAGATATATTCTGGTGATAAGTATATATAACAGGAGGAAAGAAATGGGCGGAGAAAATACAGAATACGGAGCGGATCAAATCCAGATTCTGGAAGGTTTGGAAGCCGTACGAAAGAGACCAGGTATGTATATCGGAAGTACATCCGGCAGAGGTCTTCATCATCTGGTTTATGAGATTGTAGATAACGCGGTTGATGAAGCACTGGCAGGATTTTGTACAGAGATTCAGGTAGTTATTAATCCGGACAACTCTATCACAGTTGTAGATAACGGACGTGGTATTCCGGTAGGAATCAATCATAAAGCAGGGATTCCTGCTGTAGAAGTAGTATTTACCATTCTTCATGCCGGCGGTAAATTTGGAGGCGGAGGGTACAAGGTATCCGGTGGTCTTCACGGAGTAGGTGCGTCTGTAGTAAATGCACTTTCCACATGGCTTGAAGTAAGGATCTATCATGAAGGTAAGATTTATCAGCAGAGATATGAACGCGGTAAAACTATGTATCCTCTGAAGGTTGTGGGAGACTGCCAACCGGATAAGACCGGAACAACAGTTGTCTTCCTTCCGGATAAAGAAATATTTGAGGAAACAGTATATGATTATGACATTCTGAAACAGCGTTTGAGAGAGATGGCATTCCTGACAAAGGGATTGAAGATTTCTCTTAAAGATACCAGAGAAGGAATGGAAAGAGAGAAAATTTTCCATTATGAAGGTGGTATCCGTGAATTTGTAAGCTATCTGAACAGAAGCAAGGAAGCGCTTTACCCGGAAATCATTTACTGCGAAGGACAGCAGAACGGTGTGTCTGTAGAGGTTGCCATGCAGCACAATGACTCTTATACAGAGAACTGCTATGGATTTGTAAATAATATTAATACACCTGAGGGTGGTACTCATATTGTAGGTTTCAGAAATGCCCTGACAAAGACGTTCAATGATTATGCCAGAAAGAACAAGCTGCTTAAAGACAGTGAACCCAATTTGAGTGGCGATGATATCCGCGAAGGTCTGACTGCAATCGTCAGTGTTAAGATTGAGAATCCCCAGTTTGAAGGTCAGACAAAACAGAAGCTTGGGAACAGTGAAGCAAGAGGGGCTGTTGACAGCGTGGTGAGCAAGCAGCTTGAGATTTTCCTTGAGCAGAATCCAACAGTAGCGAAAACTACAGTAGAGAAATCAGTTCTTGCACAGAGAGCACGTGAGGCTGCACGTAAGGCTCGTGATCTGACCAGAAGAAAATCAGCACTTGATAATATGTCACTTCCTGGAAAGCTTGCAGACTGTTCAGATAAGAATCCTGAGAACTGTGAAATCTACATTGTAGAGGGAGATTCCGCCGGTGGCTCTGCAAAAACAGCCAGAAATCGTGTAACACAGGCTATCCTTCCACTGAGAGGTAAGATCCTGAATGTAGAGAAAGCACGTCTGGATAAGATTTATGCAAATGCAGAGATCAAAGCTATGATCACAGCTTTCGGAACAGGAATTCATGAAGATTTTGATATCAGTAAACTTCGTTATCATAAGATTATTATTATGACTGATGCCGATGTCGATGGTGCGCACATCGCAACCCTTCTGCTGACTTTCCTGTATCGTTTTATGCCTGAGCTTATCAAACAGGGATATGTGTATCTTGCACAGCCGCCATTATACAAGGTGGAGAAGAACAAGAAAGTATGGTATGCATACGACGATGATGAACTGAATCAGATTCTGACAGAAATCGGACGTGACGGAAATAACAAGATCCAGCGTTATAAAGGTCTTGGAGAGATGGATGCAGACCAGCTTTGGGAGACGACAATGGATCCTGAGAAACGAATCCTGCTTAAGGTTACCATGGATGAGGCTGCGACTTCTGAGATTGACCTTACATTTACTACACTGATGGGTGACAAGGTAGAGCCGAGACGTGAATTTATTGAAGAGAATGCAAGATTTGTAAAGAATCTGGATATCTGATAATAGGGAGAATAGATAAATGGAAGATAATATTTTTGACAAAGTCCACGAGGTGGATCTGGAAAAGACCATGAAGGACTCTTATATTGACTATGCCATGAGCGTTATCGCTTCCAGAGCACTGCCTGATGTAAGAGATGGTCTGAAACCGGTTCAGCGGCGTGTATTGTATTCCATGATAGAACTGAATAATGGTCCTGACAAACCGCATCGTAAATGTGCGCGTATTGTCGGTGATACAATGGGTAAATATCATCCACATGGTGACAGTTCTATTTATGGAGCACTTGTAAATATGGCACAGGAATGGTCTACCAGATATCCGCTGGTAGACGGACATGGAAACTTTGGTTCCGTAGATGGTGACGGGGCAGCGGCCATGCGATACACTGAGGCACGTCTGAGTAAGATTTCCATGGAAATGCTGGCAGATATTAACAAAGATACTGTTGACTTCCAGCCAAACTTTGATGAAACAGAGAGAGAGCCGGTTGTACTGCCGTCCCGTTATCCGAATCTTCTGGTGAACGGAACTTCAGGTATTGCAGTAGGTATGGCTACCAATATCCCTCCTCATAATCTGAGAGAGGTTGTGGATGCTGTTGTCAAGATTATAGACAATATCATTGAAGAACAACGCGAAACGACTATGGAAGAGATTCTGGATATTGTAAAAGGTCCTGATTTTCCTACAGGTGCGACGATTCTTGGAAGAAGAGGGATTGAAGAAGCATACAGAACAGGTCGTGGTAAGATTCGTGTACGTGCAGTGACAAATATTGAGACTCTTCCAAACGGAAAGTCCAGAATTATTGTCACAGAGCTTCCGTATCTGGTAAATAAAGCGCGTCTGATCTCAAAGATTGCAGAACTTGTAAGAGATAAAAAGATTGACGGAATCACAGACCTGAATGACCATTCCAGTCGTGAGGGAATGAGAATCTGTATTGATCTGCGCAAGGATGCAAATGCAAATGTAGTTTTGAATTTACTGTATAAGCATACGCAGTTACAGGATACTTTTGGCGTAAATATGCTTTCACTTATTCCGAATAACGGAAGTCTGGAACCGAAGGTATTAAACCTGAAACAGATGCTGGAATATTATCTGGCTCATCAGGAAGATGTAGTGACCAGAAGAACGAAATATGACTTGAATAAAGCAAGAGAGCGAGCTCACATTTTAGAAGGTCTGCTGAAAGCACTGGACAATATTGATGAGGTGATCCGTATTATCAGAGCTTCGCAGAATGTGCAGATCGCAAAACAGGAGTTAATGGATCGCTTTGAACTGACAGATGTTCAGGCACAGGCAATCGTAGATATGCGTCTGCGTGCTCTGACAGGTCTGGAAAGAGAGAAGCTGGAAGCAGAGTATGCTGATTTAATGGAAAAAATCCGTAAATACGAGGCTATCCTTGCGGACAGAAGTCTTCTTCTTCGCGTGATTCGGGAAGAAATTCTTGCAATTGCAGAGAAATACGGAGACGACAGAAAGACTTCTATCGGATATGATGTATACGATATTTCTACAGAGGATCTGATTCCGAGAGAGAATACAGTGATCACAATGACCAAACTTGGATATATTAAGAGAATGACAGTAGATAATTTCAGAAGCCAGAACAGAGGTGGAAGAGGAATCAAGGGAATGCAGACTCTTGAGGATGACTACATTGAAGAACTTCTGATGACAACTACCCATCATTATCTGATGTTCTTTACAAATACAGGAAGGGTATATCGTCTGAAGGCATATGAGATTCCGGAGGCAGGACGTACTGCAAGAGGAACTGCGATTATTAATCTGTTACAGCTTATGCCGGGGGAATGCATCACTGCAGTAATCCCGCTCCGCAAATTTGAAGATGGTCATTATCTGATGATGGCTACGAAGAATGGCCTGGTAAAGAAAACACCGATTAAAGAATATGCGAATGTGCGTAAAAACGGACTGGCAGCTATCACATTGCGTGATGATGATGAACTGATCGAGGTTAAGCTTACAGATGATAAGAAGGATATAATACTTGTTACAAAAGATGGTATGTGTATCCGTTTTAAAGAAACAGATGTAAGAAGTACAGGCAGAACTTCTATGGGTGTACGCGGTATGAATATCGATGATGGAGACGAAGTGGTAGCAATGCAGCTGAATTCTCAGGGAGATTGCCTGCTGATAGTTTCTGCAAATGGTATGGGTAAACGTACTTCTATGGGTGAATTTACCTGTCAGAATCGTGGCGGTAAAGGTGTAAAATGTTATAAGATTACCGAGAAAACCGGTGATGTAATCGGAGCAAGAGCTGTAAATGAAGATAATGAAGTAATGCTGATCACTACGGAAGGTATTATCATCAGAATCGCCTGCGCTGATATTTCCATTCTTGGAAGAATTACATCGGGTGTAAAACTGATCAATCTTACAGAGGGTGTCACTGTAGCCAGTGTAGCTAAAGTGAGAGATAAAGAAGAAAAAGATACAAATGCACAGCAGGCAGCAGTGGAAATTACGGACAGTGCAGAAACAGAAGAATCTGATCAGCCGACAGATCAGGAGACACAGGATGAGAACAGAGGGGAAGAGGAATAACCATGAAGAAATGGTACAGATATCTTGCAGCCGGAGTGTTGGTATTACTGACACTCTGTGTGGCAGGATGCGGGGGAGTGAGTCATAAATCACCGGAAAAAGTAACAGAGGAATTGATTCAGTCCTATACTGACGGGAAAGAAAAGAAAGTGAAGGAGTGCTATAACCAGGCAGATAATACAGAAGCAGATCTTCAGGCAGAGATTACAGCAACACTCAAATATTTTGCGGCACATAATCCTAAGAAAGTATCTGTTCAGGATTGTGAGATCCTTTCTGAAAATGACAAGTACAGTTATGTATACATAACCTACAATCTGATCCTGGAGGATGATCAGGAATATCCATGTGTTGGAACTTATATGGTTGGTAAACAGGATAAAACTTATTATATCATGGCACCATCACAGATCACAGATGATATGAAAACTCAGGCGGCTACAGCATATGTCCAATTTATGAAGACAGATGCTTACAAGACGTATACCAAAGCATATGAAACATTTATCAAGAAAAATCCGGGATATGAAGACAAAATTTCGGAAAAAGCAGGAGTGTAATATATCGAGGGCAAAAAAATGAAAAGAATATTACTGATGGTATTTAGAAATCTCTTTTTTGTTCCATATGGATGGTTTAAGTTATGCTGGTATGCATCGCATGCAGAACGTTACAGTGAAGAACAGAGATATCAGCTTCTTAAATATGTAGATAACAGAGCAGTGAAAGGCGGTAATCTGGTAATTGACGGTCATGGTATGGAAAATATTCCAAAAGAAAATGGGTTTATTTTCTTTCCCAATCATCAGGGATTATTTGATGTACTTGCAATCATACAGGTGTGTCCGGTACCTTTCTCGGTAGTGGCAAAAAAAGAGCTGACAAATGTACCATTTCTGAAGCAGGTATTTGCATGCATGAAAGCGTTTATGATTGACCGTGATGATGTCAAACAATCTATGCAGGTAATCATTAATGTTATCAAAGAAGTAAAGGCAGGAAGAAACTATCTGATTTTTGCCGAGGGAACCAGAAGCAAAGACGGCAATCATCCGCAGGAATTTAAAGGTGGAAGTTTTAAAGCTGCAACGAAATCAAAATGTCCGATCGTACCCGTAGCACTGATTGATTCTTATAAAGCGTTTGATACGGGATCTGTCAAAAAACTTACAGTGCAGGTACATTTTCTGGAACCCATATACTATGATGAGTATAAAGATATGAAAACAACAGAGATTGCAGCAGAGGTAAAAAAACGTATCGAAGCGACAATAACACAGTATACTTCTTGATGGAAGTATGAAATTTGCAAGTCCTGAAACCGGATTTTAGGGTAAAAATAAAAATATGAAAAAAAGTAAAAAACCTGTTGACAAAACAGGTTTTTTTACATATAATTACAAATGCGCTTCGGGAGATTCCAAAGTGCATTCGAATTTAATATTGAACTATTAGTTCGGAGTCTGGAGAAGTACTCAAGAGGCCGAAGAGGTGCCCCTGCTAAGGGTATAGGTCGCTAACGCGGCGCGAGGGTTCAAATCCCTCCTTCTCCGTTTTATTTTTTGAAAAGCAAAAATAAACAAAAAAAGATGTTGACAAACACTTGAAACTATGATAAAGTAAACAAGCTGTCAACAAACAGTAAATCGGTTGAAAAAAAGATTTGAAAAACTTAAAAAAGTTCTTGACAAATCAAAAACAACATGATAAAATAAACAAGCTGTCGCAAGACAGACAACCTTGATAACTAAACAGTGAAACACATACGATTCTCGAAAATTCTTTACATTTTTAAGAACGGTTTGAAAAACCAAAAACAGTAAAACGAGAGATAGCTAGTTGTTATCTTGAGTGAATCAAACATTTTATCAGAGAGTTTGATCCTGGCTCAGGATGAACGCTGGCGGCGTGCTTAACACATGCAAGTCGAACGGGAATTACTTTATTGAAACTTCGGTCGATTTAATTTAATTCTAGTGGCGGACGGGTGAGTA
>ENA-OQKJ01000147-OQKJ01000147.1-human-gut-metagenome-genome-assembly--contig:-NODE-147-length-17719-cov-3.067872_pt1 | contig 17719 bp, 20 predicted proteins | sample MGYA00242647_ERZ504795 | MGnify/ENA primary metagenome ERZ504795 (study PRJEB26092, sample SAMD00036398) | human gut metagenome | host: Homo sapiens | study: EMG produced TPA metagenomics assembly of...
CAAGCATGGATTGGGAGCCCGGTATCCACCAATGTAGGGTCCGGGCTCCATAATTAGACCGATTTCGGTAAACATCGCTGCTGGTGCGTTGAACTACAAACTCGACAATACCGCAGGAACCGTAACGGTTCTTTGTGATTGAAGCAATGACGGGCCGTTTTTTAAGCAACATATTGGCATTACGCTCTTCGGGCTTATCGCCCTTAATAGAAAGCGACATAACGAGATCTGCCGAATACTCGAACATGTTGCACCGCCTATCGCCTGAAGCCCCGGTGGTCTGCTTGTCGTAATTAACGCGGTTAATTGATGAGATAGCGAAGAGCGGACAATGGGCCTCATCCACGATTCGGCGGAGCTCGGAAGCGACGAGCTTGAGACCGATACGCTCGTCGGCAATGCGCAGTTCCTGCGGCAAAGAGACGATTTGCGCGTAATCAACAATAACCAGTGGCGGTTCGCCATGTTTATCGGCAACCTCTTCGATTGCCTTTCGCATCCCGGCATATTTAATTTCACCAGGAATGATATACATTCGCTCGGCGATGCTGCGGGCGTAAATGTCGAGAACCTTCTCGAAGAGCCCGCGTTTGTCCTCAGACATGCCATCGCCGTTCATATCATCGTGCGTGAGCTCGCCGCCCGAGATGCGGGTGAGGCTCTTCGCGAGCATGCTGTCTCGCCCGAGCTCGCCCTCAAAGATGACCACCGGATGGCCAGCAATGGCCCATCCGTCGGCGATTTGCTGCATAAACGTTGTTTTACCCGTACCGGGTCCGCCGGGGACGATGCACAGGTATTGACGAAGACCTCCGAGGATAGTATCCAGCGCACCGTGTTCGATATGCCCAAGCGGCCTATTCTTTAAGATACGCAAGGCGGTCTCGTCGAGGCCGACGCTCATGGGATTTAAAGCCGGCACGGTTCGCTCGCCTCCAATTCATGGAGGTATGCAAAGAAGCTCGATTCAAGGATGTAAATGCGGCGGTGCAACGCAATCGCGCGCCCGCTCTCCTTCATCATCTTCGAGGCCGTAACCGGACTCAAGCCGGTTATCTTGCACACTTCAGCGATGCCAAGAAGGCGCTCGTGGCCCAAGTTGGAATCAGAAGAAACCGCAGTTGATGCTTGTACGGCAGCGTACGGTTCAGGCTCTACAATCATGGTAGAATCCTTTCAGGCTAGCTCGCCCCTCCCCCTTCGTCGCCAAACTTAGATAGGGAAGGGCGGGCGGCTTTTTAATCAATGACCGAAAATAAAATAACTCCTTTCAAACAAGCTGGTCAGGCGCTTACTGTTTATATTGTAACACTGTCTGTTGCACAATCATATCTAGTTACAGTTCTAATTTCTAATTCACTTTCTGACTGTATAGACTTTATTGTCTGACTGATTTAATATATATACAACGATGATTGGAGTGGTTATGGGACGTTTACCATTATCCGGAAGTAAGATGCGGAAAATTAAGTTCGGAACAACTGTTCAGGCGACGACCCCGGAGAAAATCGAAGAGCTACGCCTCAAGAACCCCGAATCAGTCAGAAGCACCGGCGAGGCTATCGACTATCTATGCAACCTGCTCACGGGGTTGCAGCCGAGGGTCGCCAGGGCCCTCGATGAGGCGTGCCTCAGGGAAGCTCGGCAAATCACCAATGAAATGAAGGCCCTTCCCGTTGACGGATCAGAAGAAATGAGTTTTAGTCAATTGGAACTTTATCGAGAGCAATTCCAGAGGCTCCACGACCATTTCTCTTTATATTGCGAGAAAGAGGAGAGGCCCCAGGGAATGAGACGGGTCGATCTCCTCGGCGGCGATTACGCTGTCCTCCCCTCCTCTTGGACTTTATTGGAAACAGAGGAATGCGCGAAGTCTTGCAGCCAGGTCGGAATTATCGAAATTCGCGGCGGCGCAAAATACGATGCGCCTCATTTTGCCTTCTTCCATAACGGAGAGTACAGTCAAAAGGACAAATTGCAGCGCGCAACCAAACTCTGGCCCCGCATGACCGACGTGATGCGCGACGAGGTCAAACTGGTCACAGATGATGAGGGACATTACCTAAATATGGACGAGCACCTAGCCGCCCCCATCATTTGTTATTTCAACCTTCTAGATGCCAGCTACTATCAGTCTATGGAGCTGGAGCCGCCATATGGCGCAATGATCTACCGAAACAATGTCGCTTAAAAAGAGGCCCCTTTGGGGCCTCTTTTTTAGCCCTTTTTAGCCCTTCAGCAGATCATCCAGCACTGATGCTGCCTTCTGGTCATTTGCCTCGATAAAGTGGCTATAGATAGACAGCGTCGTCGATGGGCTAGCATGGCCCAAACGCGCCTGGATCGTCTTAATGTCCGCATTGGCACCAACGAGCAAAGTCGCTTGCGTATGTCTAAGCTCATGAGGCTTCAGCCCGCTATAACCCGTATAGCGGGTACGTTTGACGCCGTCACTCCCAATGACTTCCCTGCTCTCCTTAAAAGTACCGAAGCCGTTTTTCGCCGCAAACAGCCTAAACGCCCTTGAATAGTTATGTCCATCCATCCGGGTCACAAGAGCCCGTTTGCCGTTGGCGGCGTCAACGATCCCAATGGAATGGACAATGGGCGTTTCTCCAGTCTGCCCCACTGCAAAGGAATCGAACTCACTCCGCTGAATGGCTTTCCACCTGTCCAGATAGTCGGCAAGTTCATTTCCAACCGAAATCTTACGCCTGCTCATCTTTGATTTAGGCGGCCTCAATGTCCTGTCGTTCGTATATTGCTTTACTATCCTCAGAGTCTTGGCGTCGGGGTCATAATCCTCCCATGAGAGACCAAGGGCCTCCCCCTTCCTCAAACCGCAGAGAAGTAGAAGCATTGTGCATGTGATAAAGGAAGATGGCTTCTCCTCCAAAAGGACCGCAAGAAGCCTTGCCGCCTCATCGGCGCTCAGCGCCTTACGAGCCTCGACATTCTGCTTGGGCAGTTTCACTCCCCTACAAGGGTTTTTGCCCACGAGGTCGTTATCGACGGCATCCTCCATTACCTGTTTGAGCTTGATGTGGATGCGGCGAATTTCACTTTCGCTGAATCGGCCTTCTTTTCTAGCCTTGGCATAAGCAGTGCGAACGTCATCCGATTTAAGCCGAGTGAGATCGGGATTGCCGAACAGCTCGCGTATGTGACGAATGTCCAAACCTTCACGCTCATAAGCAAGAGGTGATCCCATGGTCGACTCCCTGTTCGCGTGAAACCTGTCCGCATAATCTGATAGGCCCAGAGGACCATTGCCACGGTTGGAAGCGCCCTCAAGTTCAGCTCTATAGGCCTCCAGCGCCTTGGCGACTTCACTCGGCCAGTTTTTCGGGTTCTTGCTTCTGCAGTGAACCCTGCGTGACGGACTACGGCGGTACCGTCCTGTCTCCGGATCTTTTCCCAGGGAAAAATAAATCCGATAGACGCCTTTGCTCTTATCGATGCATTCCGATGTGCCGCGAGCGGTCTTTTTTATCAATCCCTGCAATCATATCCCTCGTTAGATTTTCGATTAGGCTTGCTGGCAAAGCCTTTAAAGCTTTGCCAGCAAGCCTAATCGAAACTTTTCACACTTTCAAGTCTCTCTAAGTGTGAAAATAGTGGGAAATATGATTCTAATAGCTAGCTCAATAATTGTTAATTACCTATTTCTACCTGCGCTTCCTTTTAATTCAGTGAAATTGGACTCATCTCGTCAAATGCCGAATTCACGTACTCGTAAAGCGGGGGTCACCGGTTCGAGCCCGGTCGCTGGCTCCATTGCACAAGATAGCCGCCTTCGGGCGGCTTTTTTGTTGCTGATTTCGGGCGCGCTTCCGCCAATCCAAGCACAACGCCGCCGGAAACTCTCCTACTCAACAAAAGCCCCGCCAACCGCAATCCCCAAAGGAACCGCGATCAGCGGGGCCCAAGCGCGTTCCTCCAAGGGATAACGCTCGCAAAACGAACAGCTCAGCCGAGCGGCTCGTTACTCCTCCCAGTAAGCGTCTGCAAGCAGCTTAAAGCAGATCTTCTTGACCGGCTGCGCGCCATCGCCCGGGAACTCGAGCGTGGGCATGTGAGGCTCGCCGGCAACAAACAGCGCAAACTTGTCGTCAGCAAGATCGCCGGCGATCGAGGCGTCGGAATCGACCAGATCGTAGTCGTCCTTCTCGTCAAACTCCTGAACCAGCGTCAGGCTGCCCGTGGCAACCTTAAAGGCCTCGCGACCCTCGACGTCGATCTGCAGGTCGTGATAGCGCTGATGCGTCTCATAGTGAGCCTCGCCTTCGGGACGCGTCGTGGGAGCCATGACGTTCGCAAAGACCTTGTCGCCCAGAATCGGATGGCTGCCGACCTCGAGCTTCGCCGGATCGTTCTCCTCGAGCCAATCGATCAGCACGTCGAGGCCCTTGAGCATTCCACGGTACTCCTCGATATCGCCCAATGCACCGTAAATCATCTAAATCCCCTCTCGGATCGTTTCTTTGGCGGCTACTCGGCAAACGCATTACCGACGCTGTTGCCACCCACATGCGTCTCGACCAGGGTAAGGTCGGGATTGAACACGACAGTGTCGGCGTCGCGCCCCGGCATAATGCTACTGCACCTGTCGGCGACATGAGCTAGCAACCGATGCCGGGGCCGCAGCACAAGCTCCTACAGCTCGGTCACGACAACGCCGTTGTAAACCTCGTCCCAACGATCCATAACCAAGTGGCCAGTCATGGGATCCATGGCATTGAGCTTGCCGCAGGTGTTGGCGGTACGCAGCACCGTCTCGTCGTCGGCGCCGGCAGCAATCGCATGTGCGAAGCCGGCAATGGTCGAATCGCCAGAGCCCGTAGCGTTAACGGCGGGGATATCGGGGGTCTTGGCGCGGAACGCACGGCCATTGTGGAAGCCAACTGAGCCGGCAGCACCCATGGATACGACGACCCAGGGGATATCGGAGAAGCGGGCGTCAGAGGCGAGCGCGGAACGGAGCTCGTCCACATCGTCGGTGGTAAAGCTCGTGCCCAGAAGGCCGTTAATTTCGGTCAGGTTAGGCTTAACCAGCTCAGGCTTGACCTCGGACTTGAGCGCAGCCTCAAGCGAGGCACCCGAGGTATCGAGCAGCACCTTGGCGCCGGCGTTCTCGGCAATGCCCGTGATCTTGGCATAGTAGTCCGCCTCGACGCCGCGGGGCAGCGAACCCGAGATGGTAACGACATCGGCCTTGCTCGCAAGCTCGGCGAACTTGGCGGTAAAGGCATCGAGTTCCTCGGGGGCAATCGTCGGGCCGCTCTCGAGCAACTCGGTCTGGTTGCCAGCATGAAGGATATTGAGACAGATGCGAGTCTCGCCCTTGATGGGCACAAAATCATTCTTAATGCCGTTGGCATCCATGAGCTCGGCCATATAGGCGCCCATATGACCACCAAGCAAGCCGGTTGCCACAACGTCGTCGCCCAGCTGGCCCAGGACGCGGGCCACGTTGAGGCCCTTGCCACCGGCGGTCTTTTCGGGCGTCACGCGGTTGACGTCGTCGATAATGAGCTCATCGAGCTGATAGCGCGTATCGACGGACGGGTTCATCGTAACGGTGAGGATCATTTCTAGCTCCTTATCTCGCAGGCTCCTTATGCCTTGCAAAACGAATTGGCTACATGCGACTACAGAATCTCGATTGTGAACGAGCGCACGATGGTTTCTTTGGGCTTGGCGATAAGGCAGCCGCGCTTGTGCTCAAGCACGTCATCCTCATCGGACAGGTCGAGAGGCCGCCCCAGGGCTCAACTGCCACAAAATCACCCTCGGGCTTGCTCCACACAATGAGGTACGGGAAGCCCTCAAAGCTCAGGCGAACGCCCTTGTCCTCGCCCTTTTTGGAAAGCGTGACCTGACGGCTCTCGAGCACGTCAAAGATGGTCTCCGCAAAATCGAAGAGCTCATGTGACAGAGGCAGCGTCTTTCCCACCATGGGGTTCTTGGAACGCCTGTCCACATCAATCAATCCGGTCGAGGGAACGGCGGTGCAGAGCTCCGCAGCCTCGTCTTTCTCAAAACGCAACTCGTAGTCCGTATAGGACTCACCCTCGTCGAGCGGACACCTAAAGCCGGGGTGTCCACCGATAAAGAAAGGCATGTCCTCGGTGCCCTCGTTGGTAACCTCATAGGAGACACGCACGGCGGCGTCCTCGAGCGTATAGCGGGCGACAAGTTTAAACGGATACGGATAATCGCTCAGCAGCGCAGCGTTATCCTCGGATGCCAGGCACATAGCCAGCTCGTTTGTGCTTTGGCTCAACAGCTTCCACTCCTGCTTGCGCGCAAAGCCGTGGCGGGCGAGCTTCACATGATGTCCGGCAAACGTCATGGCGCTGTTATCGCGCAAACCTCCGCAAATCGGGAAGCAAATCGGTGCCTGGCCGGACCACACGGCGGGATCGCCCTGCCACAAGTACTCGCGACCTCCAGCCTCAATCGAAGTAAACGAGCCGCCGGCCGTGGAGACCTTGATAGAAATCGAATCGTTGGAGAGAGCGTATTCCATTGTCCATCCTTTCGAACAACTGCTTTTTGCTCGCAAGAACCCGTCTCGGCCCTGACCAAAGGACAAACCCGCACGTTCATCGATGCGTCCGGTTTCCCAGGCATGCAACGGGGTACCATACAGACATTGATGCAATTACAGCTGAAAGGCCTTCTTATGCGAACCATCATCCTTTATGCCTCACGCCACCACGGCAATACGAAAAAGCTCGTGGACGCCATCGTCGAGGCGCACCCCGAAATCGATACCCTCGACGTGAAGTCACTCGGTAAAAACGAGTACCCCGACCTGCACGAATACCATCTGATCGGTGTCGCCACGGGCATCTATTACTCCGAGATCGACAAAGATATGGCGCGCGTGCTCACGAACGTGCTGCAGCCGCAGGACAAGGTGTTTGGCCTTATGACCTACGGTGGCAAAAACAAGTGGTACGGCAAGGATATCGATGGCATCTGCCGCATGAGGCAGGCCATCTTTATGGGCGTCTACGGCTGTCCCGGCTTTGATACGTGGGGGCCGTTCAAACTCACCGGCGGTGTCCAGAAGGGGCACCCAACTGCCGAAGAGATTAAGGGAGCTGTCGATTTCTTCGACAAAATCGAAGACGAGTATGGCGACATCATCGTCGAAGAGTACGCCAAGCGTGAGAAGCGTCTAGCCTACGAAAAGGAGCATCCTGCGGGAGGCCTGGTGGCCGGCGTTAAGCGCACGGCAAAGAAGATCGCTAACAAACTGTAACTGTTAAGGTGCTTTTGAGCGTTTAACCCATACGGCGGGTCCGAGCAGATTCGGGCCCGCCGTCTTTTTCTATCGTTACTCGGTAAAGGCGTTGCCGACGCTCTGGCCGCCAACATATGTCTCGACGAGGGTAAGCTCATGGTCGAACACGACAAAGTCGGCGTCGCGACCCGGCATGATGCTGCCGCACTTATCCTCGATGTGCGCGGAGCGTGCCGGCACCTCAGTTGCCATGCGAATGGCGATATCGGCGCTGGCGATGCCCCAGTCGACGATGTTCTTGACGCCCTGGGCAAGCGTGAGCACCGAGCCGGCAATGCTCTTGCCGTCGGCGAGCCAGCACAGGTTGTCCTTCATGATGACGTCCATGCCGCCACTGGTGTAGCTGCCCTCGGGCATGCCGCCGCAACCCAGGCAGTCGGTGATGAGCACCGTGTGCTGCCAGCCCTTTGCCTGCAGCAGCGCCTTGATGGCGGCAGGGTTTACGTGCTTGCCGTCACAGATGATCTCGGCGTAGGTCTCGGGCGTAGACATGGCAGCACCCACGACACCGGGCTCACGGTGATGCAGACCGCGCTGGCCGTTATAGGTATGCGTAAAGCAGCTGGCACCGGCATTGATAGCGGCGATGCACTCATCGTAGGTGGCGTCGGAGTGACCGATGCTGGTCACCACGCCCTTGGCGTTCAGAGCAGCCGCATAAGCAGCGGCACCGTCGCGCTCGGCGGCCATGGCGCTCTTAACGATGCGACCGCCCGCAGCCTCCTGCCACTGGTCGAAAACCTCCTCGGAGGGGTCAATCAGGTAAGCGGGGTTCTGCGCGCCCACGTGCTTCATGGTAAAGAAGGGGCCCTCCAGGTAGATGCCCTGAATGCGGGCACCGCAGAAGTCGGGGCCGCGGCCCTCGTCCGCCTTGGCGATAGCAGCGCAGGCGTCCTTGATCTGTTCGACGCCATCGGTGAACGTCGTGGGCAGCCAGCTGGTGGTACCGCGACGGGCGAGCTCGGTTGAGCTGATATCGATGCCCTCGGGGTCGTTATCGGTAGTCGAGTGGTTATAAAAGCCATGGATGTGAGTATCGACCATACCCGGTGCGATCCACGATCCCGTGTAGTCCTTAATCTCGCAAGAGGGCTCGTCGGCCTGCCAGGCGCCAAAAACGCCATCCTCGACCATAAGATAGCCGCCCAGTTGCGGGCCTGCCGGCAAGAAGAACTTGTCAGCCTTAATTGCGTACGTGCTCATATGCACTCCTTGCTTCTAAAGCAGTTGACTGTGGTGATGCTTATACCCAGCTCACGTAAAACAAAAAGCGCCCGCCCGCCGTTATGAGCGGACGGGCGCCCTTACAGGGGACGCGATTAAGCGGTGAAGGGGTGAATCGTCACGCCCTTAACCACGCGGTTGACCGTGCCGGTGGGGCTCGGCGTATCGGGCGTGTTGCCCACGCGGACGGAGTTGAGCAGGCTGATAGCCTGGGCAAACATCACGAACGGCAGAGCAAGGTAGCCCTCGGGAAGCGCCTCGTAGCCCTTAAAGGTGAAGGACTCGCCCTCGTAGACGGTGGCACCTTCCTGCTGAACGGCGACAGTGTGCTGAGCGATCTTGTCGCCACCGATCTCGTTGAGGATGTCGATATCGTACTGACGGGTGTAGGCATCGTTGTTGACGAACACGAACACGAGCGTCTTGTCGTCGACGAAGGACTTGGGTCCGTGACGATAGCCCATGGAGGTGTCGTAAGAAGTGGCAACCAGGCCGTGAGCAAGCTCGAGAATCTTGAGCTGGCTCTCCTGAGCAAGGCCACCGAAGGAGCCAGAACCCAAGTAGGTCACGCGGTTGAAGTCGCCAGCCAGGTAATCGGCGACCTCGGACTCGCGAGCGATAACCTCCTCGCCCATCTTGGCGATGGTCTCGACCCACTCGGCCTTCTGCTCGTCGGAAGCCTCGTCAAAGATGAGGGTAGAGAGCAGGGTCATGCAGGTGTAGGAACCGGTCATGGCAAAGCCCTTGTCGTTGGCGCGCGGGATGAGCAGCGTCAGCGCATTGGGATCATCGGCAGACTCGACGGCGAGCTTGCCCTCGGGAGCGCAGGTGATGTTGAGGAACTTGACGTTGTGGACGAGCTCCTTGGCAACGGCAACGGCGGCAAGGCTCTCGGGGCTGTTGCCAGAGCGGGCAAAGGAAACCACGAGCGTGGGATCCTCGGCGCGCAGGAAGTCGCGCGGGGCACTCACGATGTCGGTCGTGGCGATGGGCTTAAAGTCGTAGAGATCAGTGTTGCCAGCGTGACGCAGGTACGGGGCGCAGGTATCGCCAACGTAGTCGGACGTACCGGCACCGGTGAAGACAACGGACAGACGACCCTCGCCCATAGCGCGAGCCTCGGCCAGGAAGGCCTCGATGGCCTCCTTGTTCTCGCGATAGATGTTGAGCGTATCGCGCCAAAGCTCGGGCTGCTGAGCAATCTCGGCCGTGGTGATCTGGGCGCCGAGCTCGGTGAGCTCCTCGACACTCTTCTCGAACATTTCTAATACCTCTCTCTAGAAGTAATCCTCTGACGTGCACTTATACACTTCGGTTGGTTATCTGGTAGTAACCAGTTAAATGCAAAGAATCACCATATGGAAACGATGCGAGCACTAGTTGCTGCGCTGGTGGTAAACCTTGTATTTAAACTGATCGGCACGAGCAACCGAGAGTGTGTACTCCACTACCTCGTTTGACTCGTTATACGTAGTCCTGACCAAATCGAGCACAGGCGAGCCCTCGACAATTCCCAAAAGGTGGGCATCGGTGGGACGGGCTATGCTCGCATAGAACTCCTCTTCGGCCACGCGAATCTTTGCTGAAAGTCCTGCTCAATCACATCGTAAAGCGGCTTACGCTCCAGCAGCGGTCGCTTTAGGGACAGAAATTGACGAACCGGTAGATAGCTGCGTTCGACCATCATGGGCATGTTGTCGGCAGAGCGAAGACGCTTGAGACTTAAAAATGCGATCACCGATGCGCAATCCCATATGCTCGGCCAGATTCTTATCGGCCTCCATCTCGCAAAACTCGAGAATCGTGGTCTCGGGTTCTCGACCCATCGCGCGCATCTGCTCGGTAAAGCTGTAGGACTGCATAAGATTGGTTTGCTTTTGCCGAACGGTCGGTCACAAAGGTACCGCGACCGTGCTGCCGAACCACCAGTCCTAAACGCTCCAGTTCCTGCAGAGCCAGGCGTACCGTAGTGCGCGAGAGACCATAGCGCTCCGAAAGTTCGCGCTCGGAAGGAATCATGTCACCGGCGCGATATTCATGGTCAATCTTTTCGGTCAGAATATCGACCAGCTGATCGTACAGCGGTTGCTTACGCGCTCCGATCGCCATCCTATCCTCCCTTTTGCTCGAATTCGGCTAACTACCTAGGGTGTTATGCATTATCTGTCTGCCACACCCGAATCATTAAGAAAACAAAAGCCGCGCGCTCTTTCGAGCACGCGGCTTTTAACATACACATGGCTTAAGGGGTCGGGGTGTGAGCCGCGTAGGGACACACCCCTCAAGCTAGAGCCTTACCAGATGCTCGGCCAGAGACCAAGCGGGCCAGCGCCCAGGATGCCAAGGACGAAGAGCAGGAGAATGCCCTTGGTCGGGGTCCAGCTGTGCTTAGCGAACATGTAGTAAAGCAGCAGCGTAAGCATAAGCGGGACGAGCTTCGGGACGATGGTGTTGAGGGTGTCGGCAACAGAGAAGTTGACCGGATCCTCGGTAACGGTGCCGTAGGTCACGGACTCCATGCCGTTACCCAGATCGGTGACGCCGCACTCGACAGCGTTGCCGTCGGCATCGGAAGCGGTAAGGGCGTTGCCGTCCTTATCGGTCATGGCGATGGTACCGGCCTCAGCGGTCTCGGTATCGATGCCCTCCATACCGGTGAAGTTCTCGGCCTCCTTCTCGGAGACGATCACGGTAGTAGCGGAGAGGCCACGGGTGGTGCCGTTGGGGATCTGGAGGTTGATCTGGGTGCCACCCATGGTGACGACCAGGCAACCGACGACGAAGACGCCCATGATGGAAGCGGCACGCGTGAAGGCCTGCATGTTGGCGGTCAGAGCGTCAATAGCGCTGGTGCCAAGCTTGTAGGACCAGTTCATGAGCCAGAAGCGCAGAGCGAACTGGACGACGTTGAAGATCACCAGGAAGATGATCGGTGCAGCGGCGTTGCCGTTGATGGCCATGTTGGAGGTGATGCCGGCCGTGATAGGCACGAGCGTCAGCCAGAACAGGGCGTCACCGATACCACCGAGCGGGCCCATTGCGGCGACGCGGACGGCGCGGATCGTGGGGATGTCAACCTTGTTCTGCTCGAGCGAAAGCACGATGCCCATAACAAAGGTGACGAGGAACGGGTGGGTGTTGAAGAACTCCAGGTTGTGGCTCATGGAAGCCGCGAGGTCGTTCTTGTTGGTGTGGATCTTCTCCAGACCGGGGATGATGGAGTAAAGCCAGCCAGCGGCCTGCATGCGCTCGTAGTTGAACGATGCCTGCAGGAAGCAGGAGCGCCAAGCCATCTTGTTGAGGGTCTTCTGGTCGAGCTGCGGAGCAGGAGTGAGATCCTCGTAGTGCTCCGGGATCACATACTCATTAGATGCCATCTTCGAAGTCACCTCCGTCAGAAACAGCTGCACCCTTCAGCTCGGTCTGCTGCTGGAAGTCCCAGAAAGCGATGCCGAAGCCGATGAGAGCGAGGATGAGCAGAGCAGGGGTTGCCAGCGAATCGTTGGCAACGGTGATGAGCGCGAGGCCAAAGCCCATGAGGAAGAAGCCCCACATATCGCGGTTCATCATAACCTTGAGCAGGACGGCGAAGCCGACAAAGCGCATCATGCCGCCTGCAGCGGAGAGACCGGTCTGCAGCCAAGTCGGGATGGCGGAAGCGATGGTCTGACCGATGGTAGCGCCAGCGATGAAGAACAGGGTGACGACGACAGCGAAGATCAGGCCGAGCAGAGCCATGGCGAAGTAGTTCAGGCGCTCGATGCCCTTGGTGTCCGCGTTGTGAGCCATGTTATCGGCCGTGGACATAAGCGGGGACATAAGCGTGAAGACCAGGGTAACGCCAAGCTGGCCAAGCAGAGCGAACGGAATGGCGAGGCCGACTGCCGCGTTGGGCTCGAGGCCCGTGGCGATAGCGAGAATGGCTGCCATGATGCCGCCGATGACGGCGTTAGGCGGCTGAGCGCCTCCGATCGGCATGTTGCCGATCGTCATGAGCTGATAGGTACCACCCACGAGAAGACCGGTGTTGAGGTCGCCAAGGATAAGACCGATGACGGCGCCGGTGACGATGGGCTGATAGAGAGACTCGAGGAAGTCAAACTGGTCGATTGCCGCGATGAACGTGACGACGAAGACCAGAGCGATCTGGATGATCGAGTATTCCATCTTGCTCCTCCTTTCAAAATGTATGTACGCACTTTGGATTTCACGTACAGAACGTCAGGGTTTCACTCCTGACAACGTGGATCACGAGGATTACGAGAAGAGCTTGCTCGTGTCCTCAACAGGCGTGCTCGGAACGCGCCTGATCTCCAACTCCACCCCCAATTCCTGCAGCTCTTTAAACGCAGCGACATCCTCGTCGTTAACTGCGACGGAGGTGGCGACTTGGCGCTTTCCTTCCGACATGTGCATGTTGCCGATGTTTACCTTCTTTATAGGCACACCGCCCTTGACGAGCGTAAGCACGTCTTCCGGTGTTTCGGCCACGATGAAGATCTTCTGGCGCGGGCTCGCCTTGCCAATGACGTCGATGGTCTTCTGCAGAGAGAAGAAACGCGTAGCGACGCCGGCGGGAGCGGCCATCTTCATGAGGTTCTGGCGCATGGTGTTGGACGCCACGTCGTCGTTGGCGACGAGGATGAGGTTGGAGCCCAGGGTGGAGTTCCACTGGGTGGCAACCTGACCATGAACCAGTCGGTTATCGATGCGGGTAAGAAGAATGTTGGGTTCTGCCATGTTGATCAGCTTCCTTTCGTTATTTGCTGACGACAGTTACTTGATCTCCTGAATCGCGTAACGCGAAACATCTACGACGGCGCCGGATCGGACTTTGATCTGGACCTTCTCGCCTTCGATGCCTTTGACGGTTCCGTAGATACCGCCGGCGAAAAGAACCTCTTGACCCGGCTTGAGCTCGGTGTGCAGCTCCTTGAAGTACTTCTGCTTCTTCTTCATGTTGATTTGCGACCAGATGGTGTAAATCAAGCCCATGATGACAAGCAGGCCTAAAAGGGCGACCGAGGAACTCAGGACGTTGGCTCCGAAATCGGCCATTAGATGCCGTCCTCGTCGCCGAAGATATCCTCTTCGTCGGAGCCGGCAACGGATGCGACCGTCTGGGCGGTGATGCCCGTCTGGCCAACGGTCACGGCCTGCTCGCCAAGCTCGGCGAGCGTGGCGTTGCCGCGGAGGAACAGAAGCTCAATAACCATGGGAAGGTTGGTGCCGGTCAGAACCTCGACGTTGTCGACATCCTGGGCAATCATCATCGCCTGGTTGAACGGGGTGCCACCAAGCAGGTCGGTAAAGACGAGCACGCCATCGCACTCCTCGCGCATGGCGGTAATAGCGGCGCGGAGATCCTCACCGTAGGAAGCAGCCTGGTCGCCCTCAAAAGGAACGACGGTAAAAGCGGGCTGGTCGCCAGCAACCATAGCGATAGCGCTTGCGAGGCCGGGTGCGAACTGTCCATGACCGGTAAGAATAAAGCCAACCATTCAAATTTCCCTTCCGAAGGTGTGTACGATCTGAGTCCGATGATTTTCGGAAGCCAGCGGGCGCTCGCCCTTAAAGCTTCTTAGAAAGCGTACTTTGAAGACCAGTGGTTTCTAAACTGGTAGTAACCACGTGATGTGTTGTTGTCACTATATCACCCCAGAAGAGGTCGCTTTCGTTGATTCATACGGTAAAACGTTTTTGCACCGCTCACGGTGATAAATCGACCGTTTACCGGTCGTTAACACTTCTACCTGCGGTTTTGAAACCGTTCCGAAATGCTTTGGCAAAAGATCGGATCTTTTCCTGTGTCTAAACAACGCAGGGCGGCTAAAAATAGCGTGTAGAAAAATTGCAGGTCATTGTGAAGATATGTGAATTGGTCTTTTTGACTTAATACCAGTTAGAACCAGTTTTGAGATTATCGGTGAACGGTAGTTTTCGACCGCTCACCGGTTATTTGCATTCGTTTACGGCCGTTTTCCTAGATGAATTGGGGAGACCCGATGAAGCACTTGTGCGATCGTGCGATCTAACCTTCCAATCTCAAATGACAGCTCCACAATGCAAAAAGCCCGCTAGAACGGTGTTCGTTCTAGCGGGCTCAATCAGATATTTCGACTTCGCGCTCGAAAGCTCAGGCAATCTTTACGCAAACAGGCCGTAGATGCTGATGTTGGCCTTGGCGTAGAGGCCGTTAGCGTACTCGGTCCACTTGGAGCTGGCGCTCGAAGCCTGCGAGGAATACTGCTGATAGGCAGTGTAGTAGGCGGTCATTGCCTGCTTATAGGTCGCGCTATCGGCCGTAAAGGCATCGTCGGCGAATGCCTTAGCGTAGGTGCCATCGGCGTCCCTCCAGGTGCCCTTCTCGCTATCCCACTCGTCGCCGGCAAGGTTGATGATGTAGTCGGCGTAATCCTTGCTCGCGGTCTCCTCGTTGCCGTCAGCAGGCTCGGTCGGGGCGGTCGGCATGCTTGCGGAGCTATCGCCCACCTTCTTCTTGTAGAGCTTCTGCAGCGTCGCGGACTGACGGACGATCTGCTTGGCCTGGTCCTTGGACACGCCATACTGCGTGGCCATGGTCTTGTAGTCCGAAGTGCCGATGGAATCCTCGGCGTACTTCTTCATCTCCTTAGAAGAGACGGTGATGCCCTCGTCCTCGGCAGCGTCGAGCAGGATCTTGTTGCGCACGTAGGACAGGATGACGTCGGCAGAGGGAGCGGTGTAGTTGCCATCGCCATCCTTGACGGTGTCGAGGCTGTACTGGCTCTCAATGGCCTCGCGCGCGGTGATGTCGCTCTTCTTGCCGTTGTAGCTGTAGCTTGCCACGGTCGAATCGAGCTGGTCCTCGGTGAGGGTCGCCGAGCCGACACCCTTGCCGCCAAAACCACCATTGCCAATAAAGAAGCCAATCACGGCAGCAATCACGACTGCAACCACAAAGGCGGCAATCATCGTCTTCTTGTGCTTGGATGCGCGGTCGTCTTCGTCGGAACCCAGGATATCGTCGTCCTCGTCCTGCTCCTCGGGCATGAGGTTCTCGTCGGCGGCGTCCGCGGCGATCTTTGCCTCCAGGCGAGCGTCCTCCTCCTCGGCCGTCGTACCGGCGGCAATATGTTCGGCAGACGTACCGGCGACCAGATCGATCTTCTCGTCCTCGTCACCATCGGGGCCTTCGCCGCGCTCGATGATCTGGATGCCGTCGATCTCGTCCTTCTCGTCCTTCTTTTGAATCAGACCCATATCAGTTACTCCTTGTTAGGAAACATAGTCCGCAATAGAATACGCCCGACAAAGCGCCGGGCGTATTGATTCTCAGGTTATACGCAAACACTTAAGTACTATTTAGGCGTTTGCAGTCTGCATGCCTTAGGCCAGGTGCGCGATAACGGCATCGGCAAAGGCCTGCGTGCCCACAGCGCCCTCAACGGAGCCGGTCTGGGCACGACGAACGTCGCCGGTAACCTGCTCACCCTCGTCGAGCGTGGCAGAAACGGCGGCGCGAATGCGATTGGCCGCGTCGTTCTCGCCCAGGTGATCGAGCATCATAGCCGCGGACAGAATCTCGGCCGTGGGGTTAGCGATATCCTGGCCAGCGATATCGGGCGCGGAGCCGTGCGTCGCCTCGAAGATGGCGCAGTCGGCACCGATGTTGGAACCCGGAGCCATACCCAGTCCACCTACCAGACCGGCGCACAGGTCGCTCACAATGTCACCGTACAGGTTGGGCAGCACCAGGACATCGAAGTCGTTGGGGTTCTGGACCAGGCCCATGCAGGTGGCGTCGACGATCTTGTCGTTGAACTCGATATCGGGATAGTTGGCGGCCACCTCGCGCGCAACGCGCAGGAACAGGCCATCGGTCGCCTTCATGATGTTGGCCTTATGCACGGCCGTCACCTTTTTGCGGCCGCAGCGGCGGGCGTACTCAAAGGCGTACTCCACAATGCGGCGGCTCTTGGCGAACTCCGTTCAGGAGCAGGCGCTGGATGCGATGATTTTTTATGTCTGACCTATGGAACAGGTGTCGGGGGAAGCATTGTGATGAACGGAAGCGTTTACCCGGGTCTTCTTTTTCTGCCGGAAGCTTTGGCGGAATGGTGATCCACCCGGAAGAAAAGGCGGGAACGGACAGTCTGGAGGGCTGCTATGAGCGGTGCGCTTCCACGACCGGACTGGTCAGACGTGTAAAAAAAAGTCGATGGCGCTCTGGACAATGGACAAAAAAATATTTGCGGCAAAGGAACAGACCGGAGATCAAAGAAGCAGATTGATGCGTGGATCGACGATAATCTGCACAAGGTCTTGTAACGCTATGCTGTATTTTCAATCCATCCAGGATCATTCTTGGAGGAGGCATCATGGCGCAGGAGTATGTGCTTTCGGAGGTAAACCGGAAGGTGAAAGCGCAGATCGCACCGGGACTTAGGATCGTGGAGATCGTTCCTGCAAAGCTTGCAAACACGGCGGGCATGATGGGAGCAGTCAGTCTTGCGGAAAAGTTATTAGCATAAGAAAATCAGGGAGCAGGAGATGCAAAAATATAAATTGGGTAAGCATGAGGTAAGAGTTTGTGGAAAAGCGGTTGAAACAGATGCAGGAATAGAACTTGTACATTCAGGTTCATTTATTGAGTTTTATGGGGAAATTGGCAAGGTCAGCATGAAGATTTCAGGAAATGCTGATGAAAGTGATTTCGCAGCATATGTGGGTGTGTTTTTAAATGAGGGTGATACACCGGAAACAGTATGGAAAATACAAGATGGGCTGCATCATTACGAAATCTGTTGGACATCGGAGAAGAAAAATACAGTCGTAAAAGTTATGAAATAACTGAAATGCAATATGGGGCAGTGCAGATCCATTCAGTTGATACGGATGGAAATATAAAACCAACAGAACCAAAGGAGCGAAAATTATTGTTTATCGGGGATTCCATTACTGCTGGTTATGGAGTGAACGGTGAGCAGTCAGATACTGTTTTTACAACAAAGACGGAAGATGTGACAAAAGCATATCCTTACCTGACAGCAAAGGAAGTATCGGCAGATCCATGGTATGTCTGCTGGAGTGGGGGTGGAATTATTTCCAGATGGATACCGCCGGAGACTGAATTGCCGCTTACGGATATTTTAATGCCGGAATTATTTGAGACAGGTAAGGATTTGGATTTTATCCCTG
>ENA-OQKJ01000148-OQKJ01000148.1-human-gut-metagenome-genome-assembly--contig:-NODE-148-length-17683-cov-3.402028_pt1 | contig 17683 bp, 18 predicted proteins | sample MGYA00242647_ERZ504795 | MGnify/ENA primary metagenome ERZ504795 (study PRJEB26092, sample SAMD00036398) | human gut metagenome | host: Homo sapiens | study: EMG produced TPA metagenomics assembly of...
ATCAGAAAGAGTGCTACGATTCCGATGCAGCTGCGCTCCTTGCGCAGGGCATTAATCCGATTCTGTTTCCGGGCTTAAAGCTCTCGATTACATCCGATGAGTCGAAAGCCATCAACTTCAACGAAACCCCGAAGGTCATCATATCCGCGAGCGGCATGTGCGATGCAGGACGAATCAAGCATCATCTGAAGCACAACCTCTGGCGGCAGGAGAGTACGGTTCTCTTCGTCGGCTATCAGGCCGTCGGTACACTGGGACGGGCGCTGATCGGAGGCGCGAAGGAAGTGAAACTGTTCCAGGAAGAGGTTCATGTGAACGCGCACATCATCCAGTTCCCGGGCATGAGCGGCCACGCAGATCAGGAAGGACTGCTCAAATGGGCGGGCAGTCTGCGGGCAAAACCGGACCGCGTTTTCGTGACGCACGGAGAGGATAAGGTGACGGAACTTTTTGCAGAAAAACTGTGGGATGAATTCCGTTATCCGGCGATGGCTCCGTTCTCCGGAACCGTATTTGATCTGAAAGAAAATGAATTTATCGAGAAAACTGTCGGCATTCCGATCCAGAAGAAAGTGCCGCAAATGCAGGAACCCTGCGCACGAGAAGCAGCGGAAATGCCGTCTTCGACCGCCTCGTTGCGGCTGGTCAGCGGCTGCTTACGGTTATTACAAGAAACAAAGGCGGCGCCAACAAAGATCTTTCCAAATTTGCTGACCAGATCAACAGTCTCTGCGACAAATGGGACAGATAAAGCAGTCCGGTGGCTGGAAGAAAGACTGTGCTATTAATATAGAAGAAAAACCGGAAGAAAGCAGGCGGCAGGGAAGCTGTGCTGCATCAGAAAAGAAAAAACAGAAGTGGATAAATTACAAACTCCCCGGGGTGAGCATTCCCCGGGGAGTTATTATAATAAAAAAGAGCAAGCGTAAAAAAGTTATTTCTGGATAGCCTGTTCCAGCGCTTTTGCAAGCTGGTCTGGACATGATGTTCCGCGTCCGTTGCAGTCGATGCCTTTCATGCGGGAGATGGCTTCGTTTACGTCCATGCCCTCAACGAGTCTTGCAACACCCTGTGTGTTTCCGTTGCATCCGCCTACGAACTGTACGTTGTGTACTTTACCGTCTTCTACCTCAAACAGAATTTTTCTGGAACAGGTACCTTTTGTTGTATATTCCATCGATAGGATCCTCCTTTGTGAATAAAAAAATTAGAACATTATCGTGAACTTCAAGCCACGATAAATTCTTCGGTTCCTGCTATTATATCATAGATTACGAAAACAGCAAAGAAAAAGATACCACAGATCCCAAATTATTGTATACTGTAACAGGAATTACAAAGAAACCAGAAGGAAAAGAAAATGGACTCCCGGAGTTTTCCGTTCTTACTTTAGCGGCTGACCGCTGACAAAAATGATTTCATAAAAGCAAGAACAGAAAGAATCGGGGAGTACATGTAAAGTTATTGGAGGATATCATAAACATGAAGTTAATCGGAATTATCGGTGCAATGGAAGTTGAAGTTGCAAGCTTAAAGGAAATGATGACGGATGTTACAATCCGCACGAAGGCATCCATGGAGTTCAACCACGGTTACCTGAACGGAAAAGAAGTGGTTGTTGTGCGCAGCGGAATCGGCAAAGTAAACGCCGGTATCTGCACCCAGATTCTTGTAGATGATTACGGCGTGGACTGTGTCATCAACACCGGAATTGCAGGCTCCCTGCGGAATGAAATTAACATCGGCGATATCGTGATCTCGACCGATGCTGTTCAGCACGACATGGATGTGCGCATCTTCGGATACCCGCTCGGCGAGATTCCGCAGATGGGTGTTTTGAGCTTCCCGGCAGACGAGCACCTCGCAGAGGTGGCAGAGGAAGTCTGCAAGGAAGTCAATCCGGAAATCCAGGTATTCCGCGGACGCGTGGTCAGCGGTGACCAGTTTATTTCCAGCAAAGAAGTGAAAAACCATCTGATCGAGGAATTCAACGGTTCCTGCGCCGAGATGGAGGGCGCTGCGATTGCGCAGGCGCTTATCTGAACAAGATTCCATACGTCGTACTCCGCGCCATCTCCGACAAAGCAGACGACAGCGCAACGATGGACTACCCGACCTTTGAGAGTGAGGCAGCCCGCCACTGTGTCAACCTGCTGCAGGAAATGGTAAAACGCCTGTAATCTAAAAAAAGCAAGAAGAAAAAATCGACAAACGGGCAGGCGAAAACCAGCGAAACCACGCGAACCGGCACGAAAGCAGTCCCCTGAAGGAACGAAAAATAAAAATTCACGCGAAAAAGCACAGAATCACAAAGAATTTGACGAACGTTTTTTGTTTCCAAATTTTTCCGGCGGTGCTATACTGTGGCACATCGGAGGAGGAGACGTCCTTCTGTCCGATATGCCAGCGGAAGAATCCTGTGCGCGCAAATTCTGCCGCGGCATCCGCCGATGCACCGCAACGGAAGCACCGGCATATGATCATGACAGGCAAATTCAAAAATCATCAGGGGGAATAAGAATGCTGGGGTTTTGTGTGAAACAAAATGTGTTCTTATACGCAATGATAGCAGCAGGAATCGCCGGTGTGTGGTGCCTGTTCTGGAATAACCGTTTCTACACCCGGGCCATCCGCGATCTCGGAAGGCTGAAGGAACCAAAGTCGAAATGGACCAGGTCGGTGCTGGAAACGTGTCAGAGAAAAGCGCATCCCTTTTCGAATGCCGGGGCGTTTATGCGCAGCCAGATTGCACAGGGCAGGTCAGCGGGAATGGCAGTCCCGACGCTTCTGCGCGGAAGCCAGAATATGATCCTCACGGTTCTGGCGCTGTCGATTCTTTCGCTGTGGGCGATCTACCGATACCGTTATGGAGAGACGGAGCTGATGCGCTACCTCGGAACGGGCATCGCGCTCGCCGGAGGCCTTGTCTTTTTCCGGCTCTGTCTGGATTTCGGCGGAAAAGAGGAAATTCTGCTGAACGGCTGGACAGACTATCTGGAAAATGAGTTTGCAGCGACGAAACAGAGTGCGGTGCTGGAAACCGTACAGCAGACCGAACGGCAGCCGGTGCAGGCGGAAACCATGGCACAGGCAGGAACCGGAGCGGCGAAAGCAAAAGCGCAGACTGCGGGAAGCGAGTCCGCCAAAGAGAGGAATGAACTGTTCGCAGATCCGGAAAAAGAAGCGAGGATTTCGAAAGTCAGGGAGGGCATCCGCCAGACCGCCGCGGCCGAGAGCAGGTTTGCCGGAATGCTGACGCCAGAGGAAGAGAAGCTGATGAGGGAGATTATCAGCGAATACGTGTAAATACCAGGGGATCAGGCCGGGGAGCATGTCATATCGACATGACCATATTTCCGAATCGGCAGTCCGCAGGTATCTAAGATAAAAATATTTCAGGCAGTGCCGTCTTTCAAAACAGACAGGCGGCACTGCTTTCCCGGATAAAGCAGAATCATCATCTGCAAAAGGAGGAACCAACATGAGACTTGTAATTCTTGAGGCAGAGTCACTGGGAAAGGACATGGATCTGTCCGGCTTTTCCCGTTTTGGAGAAGTGACAGTATATGAAAAAACAACGGAGGAGGAATGCCCGGAGCGTGTGCGGGAGGCGGATATTGTCATCTGCAACAAGGTGCGCATGTGCAGCCGCACCCTGTCCGGCGCGGAGAACCTGAAACTGATCTGCGTCACCGCAACCGGCATCAACAACATCGATCTCGATTATGTGAAGCGCCACAACATCGCCGTGACGAACGTCGCCGGCTATTCCACCGTCAGCGTGGCCCAGCACACCTTTGCGATGTACTTCTATCTGGCAGAAAAACTCCGTTATTACGATGATTACGTAAAAAACGGCAGCTACGCCGCCAGCAGCCTTTTCACCTGCATGGACAGACCGTTCACCGAGCTGGAGGGCAAGACGTGGGGCATCATCGGCCTTGGCGCGATCGGCAGAAAAGTGGCTTCGATTGCACAGGCATTCGGCTGCCGTGTGATCTATTACTCCACCTCCGGTGCACACGACGATCCGGACTACGAGCGGGTCGATCTCTATCGTCTGCTGAAGGATTCTGATGTGGTTTCCATCCACGCCCCGTTAAATGAGGCGACCGAGAACCTGATGAATATCGAAACGTTTGCCAACATGAAGCGGAACGCAATTCTGATCAACGTCGGCCGCGGCTCGATCGTGAATGAGCGTGACCTCTGCTGTGCCCTGCGCGAAGGCCTGATCGCCGGAGCAGCGCTCGATGTACTTTCCAGCGAGCCGATCCGCAGTGACAGTCCGTTGCTGAAAATGGCGGACGACGACCGCCTGTACATCACGCCGCACATCGCCTGGGCATCGAAGGAAGCCCGCACGCGCCTGATCGGACTGGTGCAGAAAAATATTGCTTCGTACCTGGAAGGCGGCATGGAAAACCGCGTGGTATAAAAGGGATACAAAGCCAGGGACAAAATACATAAAAAGAGCCGGACATCCGACGGAACCGCAGAGGGGGCTGTAAGAACAGCCGCTCCCAAGTTCCGCCGGATGCCCGGCTTTTACATTTGCTTTATTCGCTGCAAAAACGAGAGAACATTATTCCTCTGTAATCTGAATTTCCAGATAATCAAACTCCAGCGATTCAATAAAATTATCCTGTGTGAACCGCGTTTTCGATCTCCGTTTAAACTCCGAAATATTCGTATCGAGCCAGATCGGCTTCGCCAGATTCCAGGCATCGCAGATTTCATCGAGCGCACGGAAGACCTTGTGCGTTCTGGTATCCTCATCGTCGATGCAGACGGTAAGATCCTGAAGAATATGATTGTTTTCCACTTAATTTTCCCCACATCTGAAACATATTAAAAATCCTCCTAGAAAAGTACAAAGTAAACAGTGCATTTGGAACGACCGTGTTAATCGCTGGTAACGGTATGCAGTTACTTTAAAATCCTTCGGCGAGACTCCCGTACTTCTTTTTAAACGCGCGGTAAAAACTCGAATAGTCGTGAAATCCGAACAGCAGATACACCTTCGTGACCGGTACATCGCCGAGCAGCGCTTCACGGCACCTTGCCAGCCGCTTTTTGGAAATGTACTGGTGGATCGACATGCCGATTTCATCCTTGAAAACGTGTGCAATGTGATATTTGCTCACAAAAAGTTCCGCCGCCAGCCGTTCGAGCGACAGATCCTCGGACAGGTGCTCATCAATATAGAAACAGAGCTGTTCATACAGCGAAAGCTGCGCCTTCCGGGTGAGCGGGTGGTGCTGTTCATACACCGTGCGGTTGATCTGCATCAGCAGGTCGCTGACGTAGAGAAAAATCTGCGTCTCTTTTCCAAAATGATCGGACCGCATTTCTTCGATCAGGCGGATGGTGCGGTACTGGATCGTGTTGAACTCGACGGAATCGAGCGGGAACAGATATTTCTGATTTTCGGCAGCGTATTCCATCAGGTAAACGTAGTCGGCGGAACGGGCGCGGAGCTGCTCTGCAAAAGCGGCGCTGACCCAGAACACAAAGCGGCGGTACGGCACAGACAGGTCGTGCATCACCAGATGATGCGGCACGCCGGGCGGAATCAGAAGAAGATCGCCGGGCGTCGGTGTGTAGAGCACTCCGTCGATTTCCAGTGAGATCGCCCCTTCGAGAAAGAGATAGAACTCATAATGCGTATGCGTATGTTCTTTTACGCCGGGCACATCGTCGGTGCTGTAATAGTATAACTCAAACGTATCCGAAATCATGTACTGCCGGGTGGCAAATTTCGTCTGCAGTTTTTCTTTCATAATAAAAGCATCCTTGCAAAAAAATGATATTTTTGAACCATAGCAACAATTCCCAGCATATCACAAAACAGCAAGTTTTACAATGTATTCGGCAATTCGCACAATAGAAAAAACAACTTGTCCGGTTATGATACAAGGGAATAAAATAAAAACAGAATGCAGAATAAATTTCAGATAAAGATCAAAACGGAGGAACAGCTATCATGAATCAGATTCTCGAACAGCTTGGAACATACGGCATTGTGCCGGTTGTCGTTTTACAGGATGCAGCAAAAGCAGAGCCGCTTGCCGAAGCTCTCTGCAAGGGCGGACTTGCCTGCGCCGAGGTGACCTTCCGCACCGATGCGGCAGAAGAATCCATCCGCATTATGAGCGAAAAATTCCCGGAGATGCTGGTGGGAGCCGGAACTGTGCTCACAACCGAGCAGGCGGACCGCGCCGTGAAAGCCGGAGCAAAATTTATCGTCAGCCCGGGCCTCAACCCGGAGGTAGTAAAATGGTGCCAGGCACACGAAGTACCAGTAATCCCGGGCATCGTGACTCCGACGGAGATGGCGCAGGCAATCGGTCTTGGGCTCACCATGGTGAAATTCTTCCCGGCAGAACCGGCAGGCGGACTGAAATACATCCGTGCCATCGCAGCACCGTACACCATGATGAAATTCATGCCGACCGGCGGCATCAACCCGCAGAATGTAAGAGAATACCTGGCATACGACCGCATCGCAGCATGCGGCGGAAGCTGGATGGTAAAAAATACGATGATTGAAAACAACGAATTCGACCGCATCGAAGAGCTGGTGAAAGAGGCGGTTGAGATCGTAAAGGAAAGCCGGACGTGACGACATCCTTCCCGCAGCCGCTGGGCACCGACCGTTGACCTCGAGCGTGATCCGAGATGGGGAAGAAACGAGGAGGGCTACGGCGAGGACCCTGTGCTGACCGGAAAAATGGCCGGCGTTTACATCGAGGGAATGCAGGGCGACGATCCAAAATATCTGCGCTGTGCATCAACCCTGAAACACTTCTATGGAAACAACACCGAGGTCGGCCGCGGCTGGAAGAACTCTTCGATTGACCCGCGGAATAAATATGAGCTGTATCTCGAGCCGTTCCGCAGATGTATTGAGGAGAGCGGCGCAGAGGGCATCATGACGGCGTACAACAGAATCAACGGCACCGTCGGCGGAATGGTCCGGGAAAACATGGAAATCTCGGAATCCGTCATCATGAAACAGGCGGACCAGAAGATGTATGAAAATAAAAAAAGTTCACGGTGAATCGCCGCAATGGATTGTCCCCGCGGGTCTTTTCGTGGTACAATGAAACATAACCGATAAAAAGAAAAACGAGGGCAGAACATGAACGAATTATATGAAATGATTGAAAAGAAAATCAAAGAATCCGGCTATCCGCGGCCGATTTCGGGAAGCGATGTTTACGATGACATCTGCGACCAGATCGAGGGAAAAGAGAACGGTTCCTATGTGGTATTATCGAAATTTGATGATGATGTGATTTTCGAGTACCACATCACGGTGATGGATGATGAATTCAACCTCGGCGTGCTGACGATGCGCACCCCGGAGGGCGTGTTTGAGACTGATTTTGACCAGTAAAAGAGAAAAGAAAGAGGTTGTTACTTATGCCGAATGTTGAAAAAATCACAAAACAGACGGAAAATCCGTTCGTAAATCTTTACCTGGTGGAAGGGACAAACAAAGTAAACCATCACTTCCGCTATTACGTGGCTTCCCGCGCAAAATCCATCGAGCAGATGAAGATTAAAACAAGGAAAAATACGCCGGACGGTGTGCTGATGTACAGTCTGTACGGGGAAAAACGCGACAAAATTGTCCTGGTGCGCCAGTACCGCGTTTCCATTGATGACTACATCTACGAATTCCCGGCAGGCCTGGTGGAACCGGGCGAGGAGTTCCATGAGGCTGCCGTGCGCGAGATGCATGAGGAGACCGGTCTTACGTTTCACCCGTTGAAAGTAGATCCCTGCTACGAGAAACCGTTCTTCACCACAATCGGCCTGACCGATGAAGCATGCTCTGCCGTTTACGGCTGGTGCGAGGGCGAGATCAGCCGCAAATACCTCGAAGAGAGCGAAGTGATCGAAGTTGTCCTTGCTGACCGCGAGGAGGCAAAGAGAATCTTAAAGGAAGAAAATGTAGCAATTATGTGTTCTTATCATCTGATGCATTTTATTCATGATGAGGAGCCGTTTGCATTCCTGAAATAAGTGGAGGGGAGCCAGAAAAACACAACCCCTGGAAGTTCTTAGCACGAACTGCCAGGGGTTGTGTTTTTCTGACTCCCATTTACGTTGTGGGGGACGGGAGGGTGAGGACTCAGGTGTAGTATTGGGCCTGGGTTTCGTAAAGATTGGCGTAGATGCCGTGGTTTGCGAGGAGGGTGTCGTGGGTTCCGTCTTCGGCGATGCGGCCGTGGTCGAGGACGATGATGCGGTCGCAGAATTTGCAGCTGCTCATGCGGTGGGAGATGTAGACGGCGGTTTTGCCGGCGGTCATCTGGCTGAACTGTTCGTAGATTTCAGCCTCAGCGATCGGGTCGAGGGCTGCGGTCGGCTCGTCGAGGATGACGAACGGGGCATCCTTGTAGAGGGCGCGGGCGATGGCGGTGCGCTGGGCCTCGCCGCCGGAAAGGTCGACACCGGAGCCGTTGTTGTTGTAAAGGCGGGTGCGGACGCCCTGCGGGAGTTGCTGTACACGGTCGGTGAGACCGACTTTTGCAAGAGAGGATTGCAAAGCAGCTTCATCAATCTCGGTTCCGGCGGCGATGTTTTCGTCGAGCGGGAGGGAAAACAGGTGGAAATCCTGGAAAACGACGGAGAATGCCTGCGTGTACTCTTTGTAGCTATATTTGCGGATGTCAATGCCATTCAGGGTGATGTAACCTGAAGTTGGCTCATACAGGCGGCAGAGCAGCTTGATGAGTGTTGTCTTTCCGGCTCCGTTACGGCCAACGAGGGCGGTTTTTTCGCCGACGGCAAAGGACAGTGTCACATGTTCGAGTACCGGAATATTCGTACCGGGATAAGAGAATGAGACATCGTGGAATGCAAATTCGTACTGGCCGTCGTCGCGTTTCTCAATCGGCAGTGTACCGTCGTAGGCCATAGACGGCTGCGCAATGAAATCCTCATAGGTCGAGAGATAGGAATTGATATAGTCGAACTCCGATCCGGTTGCGAGAAATGTCTGAAGATCACTCATGGCGCGTGTCACGGAACCGGCATACAGAAGAACATCCCCAATGGGGAGAACGCCGTACAGAGCCCTGGCGCCGATCACAAGGTACGCAGCGAAATTGGAAAGGAGCGAAAGCAGCGCGTTTTTTCCGTCTGTGATGGCGGAGAAGCGGGCGAAGTCGAGGTACATCGGCAGAAAGTGTTCCATGGCTTTTCCAAACTGTACGTCGAGAAAATGATCGAGATGACCGATGCGGATATCGTCCGCGCGCCGTTCTTCAAGCATCACATTAACGAGATAATTGGCAACCGAGTTGGAATGGTCGTTGCCCTGGTTCAGCTCTATCTTTTTCTGCGTACTCCTGCGGTTGATGCGGGAGGAAAGTGCAAGCTGCACACCACAGAGCAGGAGCAGTGCAAGCATCGAAAACGACGAGGTGAAAAAGTTATTCCTGCTGCTGTCGGACAGAAGAAACAGACGGAGCAGGAAAAACAGGGCATAGAGAACCGAGAGCAGGGAAGTGATCAGCGTATGAATGACAATGAGCTGGTCACCCACATTTCCCGATCCCATGGAGGAGACGTTGGTGCGCCGGATGGCATCCATCGTCTCTGTTTTTTCGAATTTCTCAAACTCCAGCTCCAGCGCCTTTGCGGTGATTTTCTGTTCCGTGCGTGCAAGACAGAGTTCTTTTTGGCCGTCGAGATACTGACGGCAGATTTTTTCAAACAATCCCAGCCCATACTGCGTAAGCAGAAAGACGACAACAGTATACAGACAGGCGCGGTACGACTTTGCAAGCAGTAAATTCAAAATTCGCGCCGAGAAAAACAAGGAGAGATACGGCAGCGTTGCAGCTGCAAAAGCGCTTCCGAGAAGCCAGAACAGCACGCGGTGATTGCCCTGGCTCACCATAGTTAAAAAGCGGCAGATGGCATGAAACCGTTCTTTCATTTTCATCAGATATCTTCCTCCGTTTCCTGATAATACTGGCTCTGCACCTCAAACATATGCGCATACGATCCGCCGAGGGCAATCAGCTCATCGTGGGTTCCGCATTCTTTGATCTTTCCGTTTTCGAGAAACAGGATCGTATCGCAGAAGCGTGTCGATGCAAGACGATGCGAGATGAAAAGCGCAGTCTTATTTTTCAGCAGTGTGCTGTAGATTTCGTACATTTTATTTTCCGAGATTGCATCGAGCGCAGCCGTCGGCTCATCGAGCAGGAGCAGATGGCAATTTTTATAGAGTGCCCGCGCCATCATCAGTTTTTGCATTTCACCGCCGGAAAGCGTAATGCCGTCGTCCGCCATATCCTTGCCAAGATAGGTTTCTTCTTTCTGCGGCAGACTTGCAATTTTTTCCCAGAGTCCGGCGCGGATGAGTGCTTCTCGGCAACGGTTACGATCGGTCTCTTCCAGTGGGGAGCAGCTCACATTTTCTGCAATCGAAAACGAGAGTGCAAACGGGTCCTGAAAGACCGCCGCGATTGCTTTGTAATACTGTGCCGGATTCAGACTGCCAAGGGGAATGCCGTTGATGGTGATATTCCCTTCCGTTGGCTGATATAGCCCGCAGATCAGCTTGACAATGGTGGATTTTCCGGCGCCGTTGATGCCGACAAGTGCCGTATGCTCGCCCGCATGGAGTGTAAAACTGACATCATCGAGGATCCTTTTATCGCCGCCCGGATGGGAAAACGAGACGTGGGAAAAGCAGATTTCCAGTCGGTTTTTCTTCCGCAAGTTCCGGCCGGAACGGCAGCGTGTGGCCTGCAGGGAACGGGAGATCGAAGAATTCCCGCAGCCAGCGGATCTGCTCGAGACAGAGCACGGATTTGGAGAGCGCGGCGGTGATCTCGTTAAAATATGAAGAAAAACCGGAGACGGCACCGAGCGCAAGCACAAAGCCGGATACGGTCATCGTGCCGTGGGATAGACGGTAAATCAGAAAGCCATAGCAGATTCCGTCGCGCAGAAGCTGTAGTGTAAGTGTCAGCAGATCATTTGCAAAGTAGGCGCTGCGGATGCGGAACAGAATTTTCTGATACCGCTTGTTGAGCTGGCGATAAACACCATCGAGCCATCCGTTCAGCTGATACAGACGGATATCCTTTCCGGCGGATGTGTTGTACGACTGTTTCTGGAAATAGCGCTGCGATACTTCAATTTCAGACAGATCGTCTCTGCGGCGGACTTCGTAAGAAGCCGCGCGGCGGTAGCTGAGAAACTGCAGAACCGAGAGCACAAGCAGCAGAAGAATGATAGCCGGATGGACGGTTCCGATCAGTCCTGCGTAGAGAATCAGCCCAAGAAACGAAGAATAAATTGTGACATCGTATCGGAACATGCCTTCCACGCCGACCCAGTTGCTGCAGGTGGCTCCGACGGCTTTTTCGGCGAGCTGCAGCGTTTTTGGTTCTGTCAGAACCGCATAATCTATCTGCATGAAATGACAGAGAAGGCGGCGCGTAAAAAAGCCGGTCCGGAATTCGGTATACTGCCAGGCGTTCCGCGATTGCAGAAAGGTGTGGCTGACAAAAACAACGGCATAGCAAAGAAAGAGAACGAGCGTTCCAAGTGCAAATCCGGAAAAGCCGCTGCTCTGTTCCAGAAACAGGAGAATCCCGGCAGGAAGCAGAATCCCGAAAAAGCCGGTGAGCACCTGTGAGACGATTTCGAGTGCCTGAAAGAGAAACGGCTTTTTGCTGTAATGCCACAGCTCCCGATGAATATAAATGTAGTTAGACCATAATGAATACATAAAGACCTCCTCTGTCACATGTCTTTCGTGAACTGTAGTTATCCTACCATATTCATGCAAAACACGGGGGAAAAGTACGTAAATGGAACAAAAAAGAACGCGAACAGCAAAAAAAGTGTTCACGTTCTGCAAAATTTTTCTGTAGAATCATCGGACAAAATCAAAAAATTTTGGAAAGAGCTTTTTACAGCGGCAGCATAATCTCCGTCACGAAAACGCCGGGCTCGTTCTGCCGGTTGATATATCCTTCGTACTTTTCCACAACAAGATTGATCCGTTTCAGCCCATGCCCGTGATTTCCGCGCTTCGTGGTGATATACTCGCTGTCCAGCTTCCGCACAGTATCCTTTGTTGCATTCGTAACGGAAATATACAGCTGGTTTTTCAGCACACCAATATAAAGCCGGATATAGGGATCCGCAAGGCCCTCGCATGCTTCCACCGCATTGTCAATCAGATTTCCGATCAGCGCGCAGAGATCAATATCACTCACCGTAAGATTGGCCGGGCAGGCTGCCTTGTAATCCACGCGGATGCCGTTCTTTTCGGCGAGTGAAATTTTGGAATTTAAAATCGCATCGAGATTCACATTCCCCGAGTCGCAGAGCTGGTTGACCTGATCGAGATCATTTTCGAGCAGCCCGAGATATTCCTGCAGCTTATCATACTGTCCCATCTCAACATATGCCTTCATTGACTGCAGATGATTGTGGTAATCATGACGCCAGCCGCGCATTGTCAGATAGATATTCTGCACTTCCTCGACCTGGCGGGCGAGAAGCTGGTTCTGGTATTCGATATTTTTGCGTTCCAGATAATGGGATAAAAAAGGAATGTGCGCCATGAAACATCACCTCGGTTCGTTCGGAATTGGAAATTAAAAAATGCAAAACCTTTAAAACGCATTCGGCCGGTAAAACTGCAGGAACACCTGGTTGAGTGATGCATAGCATCCGCGGCTGACCGGAATTTTTGTTCCGTCCGACAAGAGACATTCCGTCCGCGTGATCCGCTCCACATGAGCGAGATTCACAAGATAACTCCGGTGTGCTGCCGCAAAACATTCTCCTGTCCCACCAGAAGCCTGCCATGCGGCGGAAAGCTCTTCGCGGAACTCCGACAGATTTTTCTTAAACGTTTCCGTGCCGGCGGCCGTATGCAGCGTCAGATAATGATTATCGGACTCCACAAAAAGCAGATCCGAGAGGAACAGCTTCTGCGTCTCCCCGCCAAGTGAAAGCAGCAGATGCGGCTTTTCCTGTCCGCGCATCGTCTGCAGTTCGTCGAGCAGCGGAAACAGTGTGTCTTCCGTCACCGGCTTTAAGAGATACCGGAACGCCTGCACCTCATACCCTTCGAAAACGTATTCTCTGTGGTTCGTCAGAAAGAGAATCGGCACCTCGCTGTCCGTCTCACGGATTTTCCGCGCCAGCGCCATGCCGTCCATTCCGCCGAGATCAATATCGAGAAAGATGAGATCGAACGGATACGAGTCAGGGTAGTGGAACAGAAAAGCAGCGGAGTCTGAAAAGGCTTCCACGGTAAGAGGAAGCCTTTTTCGCTCCGCAAAGGTGTGGAGCAGCAGTTCCATCCGGGAACGCTGCGCCGGTTCATCTTCGCAGTAAGCAATCCTCATGTTATTCACCCAAACATTTTTTGAAGAAGTTATCGTAAACGGTAATCATTTCCTCGGTCCAGAATGCTGCACCGCCGTGGTCTGCGCCGCGAAGAAGATACAGCTGTACATCTTTTCCGGCATCCTTTAATGCGTGGTAGAGATCGACACTCTGCTGGCAGAACACCATCGTGTCCTTGGTGCCGTGTGCGATCAGCATCGGCGGGAAATCCTCGTTCACGTATGTTTTGGAGCAGGCTGCCTTAGCCTCCTCAAGATGCTCGGTAATGTCATAGCCCATCAGCATGCCCTCCGGGCTGTCCGGTTTCTGATGGTTCAGCGTTATCGGATAGCCGTACGGCAGTGTCACATCAACAGCTCCGTACAGATCGATAATACCGCATACCTCGCAGCTTTCCTCATTGATCGGCTCGTCAAGTTTTCCGCTCTTTGCGGTCATGCCGGCAACGGAAGAAACCTGTCCGCCGGAAGAATCTCCCATTAGGAACATCTGCGATGGATTCAGCTTGTATTCCTCCGCATGCGCACGCAGAAAACGTACCGCATTTTTCGCATCGATGATCTGTGCCGGGAAATGCGCGATGCCGCTGTGACGGTATTCCACGATGGCAACAACGTAGCCGCGCTGTGCGAGGCGGGCGATCATGCCGACTTTCTGATAGACATACTGTTTCATCCAGGCGGATCCCTGAATAAATGTGATGCACGGCCAGGTGCGCTCCGGGTGCGCCATCTGGAATGGTGTGAAAATTTCCAGATGAAGATTGTGCGCCTCGTCGTAGACAACTTCATGCGCATAGCGGATCTCCATTTCCTCTCCGGTCACCGGAATTTCCACGGCGCCGTCTACCGCGTCCGTGTAGTCCGGCATTGTCTCATACGTGTAGTTTGATGGTTCAATGATCATGTGTAAAAACCTCCTTTTTCTAAAACCCCTTTTTCGGTCCGAAACAGCAATCCACAGGATTTACAATTTCTTCGACTCCTCATATGATTTTAACTCGGAAAGCGCCTCACCTGCAAGTGGATACAGTGCAATAATGTTGAAAATTGTCATCAGCCCGATGCCGACATCACCAAGATCCCACACAAAAGTGTATGCGGCAATACCGCCGATAAACAGCATTACAAGTGCAAGAACCTTGTAAGCGGTCTGGAAACACCACTTGTCACCGAACAGGTAGGCAACGTTGCTTCTTGCATAGAACAAAATGCCGAGGAACGTGGAAAAGCTGAACAAAAACAGCGTAAGTGCGATAAAAATCACACCGAATTTTCCCAGATGATACTGCATGGCGGTCTGCAAGAGATCCATGCCGGAAAGGCCATTAATCAGATCCTTTGGTGCAAGCAGCATAATCATTGCGGTGCAGCTGCAGATGACGATTGTGTCAACAAAAACGCCGAGCGCCTGTACAAGGCCTGCTTTGGCCGGGCGGTCACATTCTGCGGCGGCAGCGGCGCATGGAGCGGAGCCGGAACCGGCTTCATTCGAAAACAGACCACGCTTTACACCGTTCATCAGAACAGCACCAAAACCGCCGGCTGCCATCTGACGAAGTCCGAAGGCTTCCTCAAAAATGCGTGCAAACACAGAAGAAATCTGACGGAGGTTGACTGCGATGATAAACAGTGTGATAAAGAAATAGCAGACTGCCATGACAGGAACTATAAAATCCAGCACCTTTACGGTTGCATTTTTCCGCAGTACGATGATTGCAGAAAGAATCACCAGCATGATACTGGTGTAAAGCGGCGGAATGGAAAATGCATTTTTAAAAGAAGAAGCCACGGAGTTGCTGATTACCTGACTGATACCGCACCAGCAGATCAGACCGGCAATGGCAAACAGAACAGCCGGCAGAACGTATCGTTTTTTCTTCTTGAGGTGGTCTTCAACCAGATCGTGAATGTAGTAGGCAGGACCGCCGCGGTAGCCGCCGTACAGAGGATCTTCTTCTTTGTGAAGCTGTGCGAGCGTAGCTTCGATAAACGCGGTAGACGAGCCGATGATAGCCGTCACCCACATCCAGAACACAGCACCTGCGCCTCCGGCGGAGACTGCAGCGACAACGCCGACCAGATTTCCCATACCGACACGCGTTGCGGTGGAAACGATCAGTGTCTGAAAAGAAGAAAGGCTGCTTTTTTCATTTTTCTTTTCCGACAGGGCACGGATCATGTCCGGGAACAGACGGATAGGAAGAAAACGTGTCCGGATCGTAAAATAGATGCCGGTTGGGATCAGCAGAAGAATCAGAAGGGAGATTCCGAGACTGCCGCCGCCCGGGAGCGGAATCGTAAAAAGATCGCCCCAGAGAAAGTTGTAGACTGTGGTGATGAGATTGACAATCATGTTTTCAAAAACCCTCATTTCAAAATATTTGCGGCACTGTGAAACGTCAAAGCATAAAAGCACCGTTACCTGCTATTATATCGGTTTCTGTTTGGAATGTAAAGAAGGGAAGAGAAAAGATAAGAGGCAAATATCAGCTTTTTCCGAAACCAGAAAAAGTTGATATCTGCCTCTTAAAAATTTTTCAGTCGTATCAAAAGATCAGCCTGCGAGATGCAGCATCTCGATCAGGAACAGCCAGCTCAGGCCATAGAATGTAACGACAGCGACAAGGTCGTTGACCGTTGTGATCAGCGGGCCGGAAGCAACCGCCGGATCGATGTGGATCTTTTTAAAGAACAGCGGAATGCAGGTGCCGACGGCACTGGAAATCAGCATAGCCAGCAGCAGCGCGATACCGATGCAGGCGGAAACAGAAAATGCGAACATCATGGTCTTTCCTTTGAATAAGAAGATGAAAAGTCCGATGACAGCAAAGGACAGAACACCAAGCAGAAGACCATTGCAGAAACCGATGCGCATTTCCTTGAAAACAAGCTGTAATTTCTGTTTTCCGGTCAGGGACTCATCCATCAGGACACGGATGGTAACAGCCAGGGACTGGGTACCAACGTTTCCGGCCATGTCAAGGATCAGGGACTGGAAGGTCATGATGATCGGAAGGGTTGTGACAACCTGTTCGAAAATACCGACTACAGAAGAAACCAGCATGCCAAGACCGAGCAGGATGATCAGCCATGGAAGACGTTTTTTCATACTGTCTTTTAACGGCTCTTTTAAATCCTCCTCTGCGGTCAGACCTGCGAACATCGCGTAGTCCTCACCCATCTCATCATCAACCAGGTCGATGATGTTTGATGATGTGATGACACCGAGCAGGCGGTTGTCATTGTCGAGGACCGGAATAGAATCCTCGGAATAATCCTTCAGTTCTTCGATACACTCGTTGATCGGCTCCTCTGCATATACGTACGGGTAAGAAGTTACGGTCAGATCCTCGAGCGTCTCGTCGCGTCTTGCGATGATCAGGTTTTCAGATCGATCGCTCCGTAAAAATTTCTGCTGCGCATTGACAACAAAGATGGTAGAGATGTTGTCGTTCTTTGCGGCCTGATCGATCAGGCTGCTCATCGCCTGTTTGACATTCAGATCCTCGCGGATGATGATGCAGTTTGTCGTCATGCGGCTACCGATTTCATCTTCATCGAAGGAGGCGATCATCTCAATATCGTGGCGTACTTCCGGATCGAGCAGTTCGATCAGAAGTTTTTCTTTGCTTTGTCGAGTTTCTGCAGAACCTCGGCCAGTGCATCGGTCTCCATTTTGGAGAGGATGGAAGCGGCTTTTTTGACATCCATCTCTTCGAGGTACTCGGCTACGTTGTCGGATTCAGCATACTCAAAAATATCGGACAGCATGTCCGTGTCCAGAATGCGGTACAGTTTGCATCGCTCCGGAACCGTTAAAAGCGGCAGAACATCTGCCAGGTCATTTTCGTGGTAATCTTCCAGGCGGCTGCCCATGACAGCCGGAGAAGAGTTACTGCGGATTGTATCCAGGATCTCCTGGGTATAATCCTGTACTCGTTTTTCCATTTTTTCGTTATCCTCCATTCTTTTTTTTGACAGCAGAAAAAAACATGCGTGCTGTCGGTGCGAAAAAGCATGTTGGAACCCTCACAGGGCAGTAAAAGCACACGAAAAAAGAACCAGAGAATTACGTTTCAAAACTGGTTTGGATCATGTGTCTTACTTCGGGTTTTCATAGGATAAGAAGGGAAAATATTTAAGATTAAAGCAGGACAGAAGGATGGCCGTCATCCTGCATATTTTCCGGTTCCCGTCCTATGCTGGTACTTCGCCCATGAGAATCACAACTATCCATTCTGTTCACCTGCCTTTTTTTTAGAAATTTTTTTGATCAA
>ENA-OQKJ01000149-OQKJ01000149.1-human-gut-metagenome-genome-assembly--contig:-NODE-149-length-17584-cov-3.498940_pt1 | contig 17584 bp, 14 predicted proteins | sample MGYA00242647_ERZ504795 | MGnify/ENA primary metagenome ERZ504795 (study PRJEB26092, sample SAMD00036398) | human gut metagenome | host: Homo sapiens | study: EMG produced TPA metagenomics assembly of...
GTGAAATCATCCGCAACGGTGTGCCGTCCGGTTTCCAGAACTCGGTTATTTCGATCGCAAACGTTTTCGTGCAGACGAACATCAATGCATTCGGGAAAATGGCGATGGCAGGCTGCGGTTCATATGCAAAAATCGAGGGTTTTGCATTCCTTCCGGTTACATGCTTTACGATGGCATTGACGACGTTTGTCAGCCAGAATCTTGGTGCAAAAACAGTATGACCGGGCGAAAAAAAGGAGCGCGGTTTGGCATTCTCTGTTCCATTACCATCGCCGAGCTGATCGGGTTTGTGATCTATGCAGCCGCACCGACTTTGATTGCGGCGTTTAACAGCGATCCGGCCGTTGTCCATTGCGGCGTGATGCAGGCGAGAACGATTGCACTGTTTTATTTTCTGCTGGCGTTTTCTCATTGCATCGCGGCTGTGCTCCGCGGTTCCGGGCACGCCGCGGTTCCCATGGTTGTCATGCTCTGCGTCTGGTGCCTGTTCCGCGTCAGCTACATTACCGTGACGGTCCGGCTGATCCCGGATATCCGCGTGATTTTCTGGGCTTACCCGCTGACCTGGAGTATCAGTTCTGTCATTTTCCTGTATCTGTTTTTGAAAGGAAAATGGGTATACGGTTTTGAAAAAGGAGGAAAACAAAGATGAACGCAGAATCGACGAGAGAAGCGCTTGATGTGGCATCGCTGGCGGGAGACATCCTGCTGGCGAGCGGCGCGGAAATCTTCCGTGTGGAGGAGACGATCGACCGCATTGCGCGGCGTATGGCGTTGACTCCAGCGATGCGTTTGTGTTGAGCAGTGGTATTTCCTGACAGCTGAGAGCGGAAAAAAGCAGGAATTTGCCCGCGTGCGTCACATTCCGCTGTCGGCGGCGCGGCTCGACAAGGTAACGGCAGTCAACCAGCTCTCCCGTGAAATCGAGGAGGGTCTGCACATGCCGAAGGAGGCGAAGGCCTGGCTGCTCGATATTCAGCGGATGCCGGACAAACCAAGATGGCACCAGGTGCTTGCATCCGGTGTCGGAAGCGCCTGCTTCTGTTTTCTGTTCGGCGGCGATGTGGTGGACAGCATGGTAGCGTTTCTGTCGGGCTTTGTTCTGTATTTCTATCTGCTGTACCTGCTGCGTGGCAGAATGTCAAAGATTGCGACGAATATTTCCGGCGGCGCGCTTGTCACGCTGATTGCCGTTTTTCTGTATCAGGCGGGGATCGGCCATCATCTGGACAAGGTTATCATCGGTTCGATTATTCCGCTGGTGCCCGGTGTCAATTTCACGAACGCCATCCGTGATATTGCGGATCAGGACTACATCGCTGGTTCCGTGCGGATGCTCGATGCGCTGCTTGTGACATTCTGTATTGCGCTTGGCGTCGGACTGATTATCACAGGATATCATCAACTGGCGGGAGGGCTGCAGCTATGAGTGATACCATTCGTTTAATTGCGGAATTTTTTGCAGCCTGCGTCGGAACGATTGCGTTTGCGCTGCTGTTCCAGGTGCCGCGGAAATACTACCTGTACTGCGGACTGGCAGGTGCCTGCGGCTGGATCTGCTATAAACTGATCCTCCCGCATACGACAGAGCCGGTGTCCATCTTTTTTGCAACGGTGCTCGTCATCCTTCTGTCGCGCAGCTTTGCGGTGTACAAGCGCTGCCCGGTAACGGTATTTCTGATTGCGGGTATTTTCCCGCTGGTGCCGGGAAGCGGCATCTACTGGACTGCTTTTTTACGTGGTAACCAATGATCTGGAGCGCGCCGGTGCAAGAGGATTTCTGACACTGAAGGATGCAGTTGCGATTGTGCTTGGCATTCTCTTTGTTTTTGAGTTTCCGCAGAGCTGGTTCCGTAAGGTGTTGACAGACAAAAACAAATAACCTATTATTGTAGTAGAGATTATAAACAAGGAGGAAGGAAAACAAATGGCATTAAATCAGTTTTCCAGAACACAGCTTCTGCTCGGACAGGAGAGCATGGATCTTCTGGCGAATGCAACCGTTGCCGTTTTCGGTATCGGCGGCGTGGGCGGCTATACCGTGGAGGCACTGGCAAGAAGCGGTGTCGGCCATTTTGTGCTGGTAGACGATGATAAGGTCTGCCTCACCAACATCAACCGTCAGATTATTGCGACGAGAAGCAGTGTCGGAAAATATAAAGTAGACGTAATGAAAGAACGCATTCTGGATATCAATCCGAAAGCGGAGGTAGAGGTATACAAATGCTTTTATCTGCCGGAAAATGCGGACGATTTTGATTTTTCGAAGTATTCATACGTGGTGGATGCTGTTGATACCGTGACAGCGAAGATTGAGATTATCATGCGCGCCAAAGCGTGCAATGTGCCGGTCATCAGCTGCATGGGAGCTGGAAACAAGCTGGACCCGACGAAGTTCCGCGTGGCGGATATCTATAAAACGAACATGTGTCCGCTGGCAAAGGTCATGCGGCGTGAGATGAAAAAACGCGGCGTGAAGAAACTGAAAGTGGTCTATTCAGAGGAAAAATCCCTCCGTCCGCTTGAGGATATGAGCATCAGCTGCCGGACAAATTGTATTTGTCCTCCGGGAGCTGCAAGAAAATGCACGGAGCGGCGTGATATTCCGGGCAGCGTAGCGTTTGTGCCGTCCGTAGCAGGACTGATTCTGGCGGGAGAGGTCATCAAAGATCTTTCCGGTGTCAGAGAGAGACGGCAGCTGCAGTAAAAAATAAGAATAAAAGGGACGAGCCCCGGAAAAGCAGTTGTGCTTTCCGGGGCTCGCCTTGTGTTTATGGAGATTTGAAATTTGAAAAATTACATTACGGCAACAACATCATATTCGGTGCAGCCTTCGGTGAGCGGAATCAGATTTCCTTCTACTGCGGTTCCGTTTACCGTGAGGGAAGAAATACCTTTCTCCCTGTGCTCCGGATTCTGGAAGGTGATGTTATACCATGCACCGCGGAAGTATCTGCGGATCTTGAACTCTTCCATATCGGACGGAATACACGGATTTAAGGAAAGTCCGTCGTAATCCGGCTGAATGCCGAGTATGTATTGGGAAACATTGACAAAAGTCCATGCGGCAGTACCGGTCAGCCAGGAGTTCTTTGCCTACACCGAAGTGAGCAGCGTCTTTTCCGGCGATCATCTGGGAGTATACGTACGGCTCAGTACGATGGATTTCACTGATGTCCTCGATATAAGCCGGGCAGATCTTACGGTACAGGTCAAAGGCGCGGTTGCCGTGACCTACCACCGTTTCGGCGATGGAAATCCATGGGTTGTTGTGACAGAAGATACCGGCATTTTCTTTGTATCCCGGCGGATAGGAGGAAACTTCACCAAGATTCAGGTAATATTTGGTGTAAGCCGGCTGCAGAAGAACGACACCGTACTTGGTTTCCAGAATATTTTTTACGGAAGTCAGAGCCTTTTCGGCCAGACCCTCTTTTACGCCGATTTCGGCAAGAACGCAGAAGCCCTGTGGCTCGATGAAAATCTTGCCTTCCTCACACTCTTTTGATCCGACTTTTTCGCCGGCAGCGTCATACGCACGCAGGAACCATTCGCCGTCCCAGCCTGCATCAAGGACTGCCTGGTAAACTTTTTCGACTTCTTTTTCTGCGTAAACAGCTTCTTCCTCATTGCCTCTGCGGCGGCAGATGGCTGCGTACTCTTTGCCGTATTTTACGAACATAGCGGCGATGAAAATGGACTCAGCAACCGGTCCCTCGGAAGGTCCTGTCGTCTGGAACGGTTCGCCCGGCTCTGCAGAGAAGCAGTTCAGGTTCAGACAGTCATTCCAGTCAGCACGGCCGATGAGCGGCAGTTTGTGCGGTCCGAGATGGGTTACGGTAAAGTCGAAGGAACGTTTCAGGTGCTCCATCAGAGGCTGAGCCTTGGTGGAATCGTTGTCGAAATCAACCTGCTCATCGAGAATGGAGAAATCTCCGGTCTCTTTGAGGTAGGCGGCGCATCCGGCGATCAGCCAGAGCGGGTCATCGTTGAAGCCGCTTCCGATATCCATGTTTCCTTTCTTCGTCAGTGGCTGGTACTGATGGTATGCGCTTCCGTCTTCAAACTGGGTAGCGGCGATATCGAGCAGACGCTCTCTTGCGCGATCCGGGATCAGATGAACGAAGCCGAGCAGATCCTGGCAGGAGTCACGGAAGCCCATGCCGCGGCCGGTGCCGGACTCAAAGTAGGATGCGGAACGGGACATGTTGAAGGTAACCATACACTGATACTGGTTCCAGATGTTGACCATGCGTCCCAGTTTTTCATCTGCACAGGAGAGCGCATATTTTGCCAGCAGGCCTTCCCAGTAGGAAGCAAGCTCTGCAAGTGCTGCGTCAACCTGCTCGTCGGTCTGATAGTGGGAGAGCATCTCTTTTGCCGGCTTTTTGTTGATCACGCCAGGAGCTTCCCATTTGTCATCCGCTGCATTCTCACAGTAGCCGAGAACGAAGATAAAGGAGCGGGACTCGCCTGGTTTTAAGGTAACGTCGATGTGGTGGGAACCGATCACACCCCATCCGCTGGCAACGGTGTTGCCTGCAGTGCCGCGCAGAACGGTCTCCGGGCGGTCATTTCCGCGGTAAGCGCCAAGGAAAGCGTCGCGGTCGGTATCGTATCCGTCGATCGGGCAGTTGACTGCATAAACAGTGTAATGTCTGCGGCGCTCGCGGTACTCAGTTTTGTGGTAAATCTCAGAACCCTGGATCTCAACTTCGCCGATGCTGAAGTTTCTCTGGAAGTTGGTCATATCGTCCACGGCGTTCCAGAAGCAGAACTCTACAAAAGAAGTCAGAGTCAGTGTTTTTTCTTCGGTGCCGTTGTTGGTCAGCATGAGACGGTTTACTTCGCAGGAATCTGCCAGCGGAACAAAAGCGGTCAGTTCAGCGGCAACTAAGTTTTTGGAAGAAACAAAGCGGCTGTAGCCAAGGCCATGATGGCACTCGTAGGAATCGAGCGGCGTCTGGGTCGGCTGCCAGCCCGGGTTCCAGACGGTATCGCCGTCCTTGATGTAGTAGTAGCGTCCGTTCTGATCGAGCGGCGTATCGTTATAACGGTAACGGGTCAGACGCAGAAGTTTTGCGTCCTTGTAGAAGCTGTATCCGCCGCAGGTATTGGAAATCAGAGAAAAGAAGTTCTCAGATCCCAGATAGTTGATCCACGGAAGCGGAGTCTTCGGGCTTGTGATGACATACTCTTTTTTCACATCATCAAAATGTCCAAATTGCATGTGTGATACCTCCTTCGTCGTACAATGTAATTTCATTATACAGCCGAAAAAGAAAAAACTAGCAAGAATTTGCTAAAATATAAAAAAACGCCGAAACCGTTTTCGTGACAGTTTCGGCGTTTGTGGATATTCACGAATTGTTCCGCGATTCTGCAAATATTCGGAATCCGCTGGCGCTACTTCCTCATGTTTGGCGGGTTCCAAATTCGAACCCTGGAATATCAGATCTTCTCGTGATTCTTAAATTTCTTAATAACTTTCTGAATACGATCCGCCGGATCCAGCAGTCCGCTGATGGAGGCGTCGTGATTCAGCTTGTCGATGATGAGAGCGATATATTTGCTCAGGTCGCAGCTGATGTAGTACTCGCGGGAGAGAAGCTCCGGTGTCTGGTATACGACGTTGGTGGTCAGAACTTTTGTGAAGAGTCCTTCCTCATAAGCCTTGTCGAATTTCTCCAGTCCACTGGTGAACAGTCCGAAGGTCGAGCACATGTAGATGTTGCGTGCCTCACGATCCTTTAAGAGTTTGGCAACTTCCAGCATACTCTCGCCGGAGGAGATCATATCGTCGATGATGATCATATCCTTACCTTTGACATCAGCACCGAGAAACTCATGGGCAACGATCGGGTTGCGTCCGTCAATGATGGTAGAGTAGTCGCGGCGTTTGTAGAACATACCCATGTCAACACCGAGGTTGTTTGCCATGTAGATAGCACGGCCCATACCGCCCTCATCCGGGCTGATGACCATCAGATGATCCTTGTCGAGCTTCATATCCGGTGCATTGCGCAGGATGTTTTTGATGAACTGGTAAGCCGGCTGGATGGTTTCAAATCCATGCAGCGGAATCGCGTTCTGGACACGCGGGTCGTGAGCGTCGAAGGTGATGATGTTTTCTACGCCCATAGCAGTCAGCTCCTGCAGACCAAGTGCGCAGTCGAGAGACTCTCTTCCAGATCTCTTGTGCTGGCGGCTCTCATACAGGAATGGCATAATGACATTGATTCTGCGGGCTTTTCCACCGATGGCTGCGATGACACGCTTCAGATCCTGGAAGTGGTCGTCCGGAGACATGTGGTTGGTGTAGCCGCACAGAGAATAGGTCAGGCTGTAGTTGCAGACATCGAGCAGAATGTAGATATCGTCACCGCGGACAGATTCGTTGATGATACCCTTTGCCTCGCCTGAACCGAAACGCGGAACCTGAGACTGGATAATGTAGCTGTCACGCTCATATCCTTCATAGGCAGCGACATATTTTTCCGCAAATTCATTGCCGCGTCCCTTTCTCCAGCTGACCAGATAATCGTCGACCTTTTTTCCAAGTGCGGCGCTGCTGTTCAGCGGGATCAGTCCCAGTCTTCCGATTGGCAGTGTGTCAAAATGTCCTTCAGTTCCCTTACTCATGCTTTGGTTCCTCCCAAAAGTTTTTTCTGGATCCGAATATCGTTTCCAAAAAGTTTAATGATGGTGTAGTTACTTGAAATTCGTGAAAAGGTACGTTCCGAGTACGTCTCCATGAAGCGGTCAAGGGGCAGGTTCGTGGAGATGATCGTCGATTTCTTCCGCAGGATGCGTTCGTTGATGCAGAGAAAGAGCTGGGAAGAGACGAAGCTGTTGGTCAGTTCCGTACCTAAATCATCGATGATCAGAAGATCGCAGTCAAAGATATTGGCGTGAGCGTCTTTTGCTTCTTCTGAACTGGAAAAGGTGTAGCGTGCAAACAGGTCAAACAGATCAAATGCAGTAAAATAAATCACACAGAACGACTGCTCGATCAGCTCGCGGGCAATACAGTGCGAAAGAAACGTTTTTCCGACACCGGTGTCGCCGTAAAAGAAGAGATTTTCAAACGACGAGCCGAAATTGCGGACGAACGCCTGGCTTTTTTCGAGCGCGGCAGCAGCGGCCTCGCGGGAAGTGAGCGGTGTTCCGGTACTGGTCAGGCTGTCCGAGTAGTAATCCAGAGAGAACTGGCTGAAATTTTCGGCTTTCAGAAGCTCCTCCACGTTGGACTGCCGGTACAGAAGATCGACGGCAGCTTTTTTGAAGCAGGCGCATTTCTGCGTGCCGTTGATGTAGCCGGTGTCGCGGCAGAGCGGGCAGTCATACGTCAGCTCGAGATAGTCTGCCGGGTAGCCGTGCATGGAAAGGAGCGCCGCGCGTTCCTGGGAACGGTCACGGATGGCAGCATTCAGGTCGAGATCCATGGAAGCGTCTCCGTTCAGCATCGCTTTTGCTTTCCGGACCGAGAGGGATGCAATCTCGGCGTCGATTTCCGCAAGGCGCGGAATCTTTTCATAAGCAATGCGGATGTGCTCCTGCTGTTCTCTCTGGTGGCGGAGCTGCCGTTCGTTGTACATGCGCATAATCGCATCGTATTGCGGGTTTGTCAGTGCCATAGTTGTTTCGTCCTCCGGGCGTTATTTCAGAAGCTGTTCTTCTAACTTCTGGTAGTCGTATTCTCTCTGATGGAAATTGTTGAAGCGGTTACTTGAAGCAGCAGGAGCGGTTTTTCGTGCCGCATTCTGATCAGAAGCGGTTTTCTTCCTTTTCTGGTGCTCCGCATCGCGCTGTTCGACGTCTGCCATGGAGCGGACGCCCTGTTCCTTCCATTTGGAGAGAATGCCTTCCGCGTACTGGAAGCTCGGCTGGCCGATCTTGGAAACGGTGCGCTGACAGGCTTCGATGATAAGATCAATCGTAAAACCGTAGGTATTCAGCCAGCGGTCCATCATCTCGGCTTCTTTTTCCACCGGTGCGCGGTTGCGGATGCCGAATGCTTTCAAAATTGTGTAGTAATGTTTGTTGAATGTCGTGGTCTCCTGTTTGGCAGAGGCAACATCGCGGATTCCGCTTTCCTGCCAGGCGAGTCCTACCTTTTTCAGGTAGTGGATGCTGGTGCTTCCCTTCGAAACACAGTATTCCACCAGGTATTCCAGAAGATCCGCGGAAAAGTGGAGATCATCATAGAAAAACATGATGCATTCGATTTCCGTTGGCGACAGAAGATGACCGAAATACGTCTGCGCAACGTAAAGAACGTGCTGCAGTTCTTCGCGGCTGCCGGGAGCGTGTTTTTTTTCTACTGACTGTCCGGAAATACCGGAACTGGAAAGATCATCTGCCGGAGAAGAGGCAGATGGGGCAGAAACGGCCGGCTGTGGTGATGGAGCCGGGGTCTGTTCCGTCTGCGGGATTTCAACGGATACAGCAGAAACAGCCGGTGCAGCCGCAATCGGGCCGGAAATCGAGGATTCCGGTGTTGGAAGGATTCCGCTTTCTTCCTTCCGGACAAGCGGCAGAAAGGCGATTCCGGTCGGAACGCTTTCCCCGGCGGTGTAGGAGAGCGAGAGGAGTCCCTGCTTCTCCCAGTATTTCAGCGCCCGGACGATATCGTTTTCCGTGCAGGAAAAAAAATCTGCCATCGATGACAGAGTGGAATCCTGCTGATGGTCTTTGACCAGCTTCAGCAGATAAAGGTACACTTTTACAAATTCTCCGTTGGCTGCGGGCATATATTGTTCCAGAAAAAGATCCGGCACAGCAGTCACACTGGCCAGGCAGTCATTGTTTAATGTCAGCATACTCAAAATTACACCATCCTGTTCTTATCGTGCGGCAGATTTTTACTTTTAGCGATCTGTTTTTTATTATACGTCTTGCCTTCTCATACACAATCAAGTATAACACAGTATTTTCGACAAGTGAATAGGTGTTTTGCGGAAAAAACATTCCGGGAAAAAGGCACGGTGGATGAAAAAGGACTGTGGACAATGTGGATAATGTGGAGAAATCCGTTTTGTGAAATATTATCATCTACCAAAAATGTTGAAAAATGGAGGAAAACAGGGAAGTATAGGACTTTCTGGTGATATCGTTATGTAAACAAAGTTATACACAGGAAATCCACATTGTGTGGATCGTAAAAATGTGTATAAAATTGTGGATAATGTGGATAACTCTGAAAACAGGCGAAAATACAGGAAAATAGCTGTGAATAAAAATGTGCGTAACTATTTGGCGAAAAGACAGATTGTGTGGATTCGGAGCAAAAAAAGACCCTGTGGAAAAAAGGAAAACTCCATTTTCCACAGGGAGCAGGTAAAGCGAAAGAATGATTTTATTTTTCGGAAGCAAGAAGCTCCTCACCGATTTTTACAACGTCTCCGGCACCCATGGTGATCAGCATGTCGCCCTCGGCAAGATTTTCGTTCAGATAGTTTTCGATTTCCGCAAAGGATGGGAAATATTCGCAGGCAGTGCCGAGTTTTACAATGCGCTCCTGGATATCTTTGGAGGAGATGCCGAGCGTATCGGTTTCTCTGGCTGCGTAAATATCGGCGAGAACCACATGGTCTGCCAGGGAAAGAGCGGCGGCGAAATCATCGAGCAGCGCTTTCGTTCTGGTGTAGGTATGCGGCTGGAAGACGCACCACAGTGTTCTGTGCGCACAGTTTTCAGCGGCTTCCATCGTTGCACGGATTTCGGTTGGATGATGCGCATAATCGTCGATCACCTTTGCTCCGTGGTATGTACCTTTATACTGGAAACGGCGGTCGGTTCCGCGGAAGGTGGCAAAGCCTTCGTGGATAGCGTTTTCCGGCAGCTGCAGTTCATCGGCCAGTGCAATGGCAGCCAGGGCGTTGGAAACGTTGTGAAGTCCCGGAACCATCAGCGTATAGCGACCGCGCAGCTCGCCACGGCAGATGCAGTCGAAGGACGGGTGATCGAACTCATCGTAGGTGATGTTGGCAGCGGTATAATCAGCGACAGCCTGATTCTCCAGCGCGTAGGTGACAACCTTACAGCCAAGACCTTCGGTCACGTAATCGTATTTCGGCGTATCGGCATTGATAATCAGCATGCCGTCGGTCGGGAGCAGACGGGCAAACGCACGGAAAGAGTGGCGGATGTCGTCGATATCTTTGAAGAAATCGAGATGGTCTGCATCCATGTTGAGGATAATGCCGATTTTCGGAAAGAAGCTTAAGAAACTGTTGGTATACTCGCATGCCTCGGTCAGGAAGGTTTCGGAATGGCCGACACGGATATTTCCGCCGATGGACGGAAGAATACCGCCGACAGAAATAGTCGGATCGCAGTCAGCGGCCATCAGAATGTGGGAGAGCATAGAAGTTGTTGTCGTCTTTCCGTGTGTACCGGAAACGGCGATCGGTGTATCGTAGTTGCGCATGATCTGTCCAAGCAGTTCAGCACGGGTCAGCATCGGAATGCCGGCAGCTTTGGCGGCGGCAAATTCCGGGTTGTCCGGGTGGATCGCTGCGGTGTAAACGACAAGGTCGATGCCAGGAATGATATTTTCCGCCTTCTGGCCGTAGAAAACCTGTGCGCCAAGAGAAGTCAGGTGGCGGGTCAGGTCACTTTCTTTTGCATCGGAACCGGAAATTGTAAAGCTTTCTTTTAAAAGAATCTCGGCAAGGCCGCTCATGCTGATGCCGCCGATGCCAATAAAATGTATATGGATTGGTTTGCTGAAATCTACTTCGTACATGGTATCTCCTTCAATGTGTCTTTTCACTGAAAATGGGGAAATTTTCTCAATACATATTTTTCAATTAATATAGGAAAGAACAGAACGAAATGCAGCGCCGGTTCCCCGGAATCCGGCTGGAACTGTTCTGGCTAATAGTATACACGTATTTGCCGGAAAAGTAAAAGAAAAAAAGCGGATGAATTCGAAAATGAAATAAAAAACAATGGATAAGTATTATAAACCAGAACATATGCAAAAAGAAATATTGCAAACTAAAATGAACGAAATGTAACAAAAACTGGTAAAAATAAATGAATACGCTGTCGAAAATTGTAGAAAATCATGATACGATTTTTGACACAAATAAAATGCATAGTCAAAATCAATAAAATATAAGATAAAATAAAAGAAAAATTATAAAAAATGTTCACAATGAGACGGAAGTGTGATATAATTTTAATTGTAGTTATCAAAGAAGTGCGTGGATATGAAAAACCAGAACCGACAGCATGGTTGCTGTTTCGTACACAGGGAGACAGGTGCTGTTTCGCTGCGTGAGAAAGTGATTCAGGTGTAAGTAGCCCCTTCCTGCAAGGCAAAGCCTGAAGGGGGGCAGCGAAGGTTACCGTTCGCGGAAAAGCGGTGAACGGTAAGCGTAGAACCGTACATTCTTACAGTTACTGCAAATCTTTAGATACGACAAGAGGTGATTGCATGATTAAGAAAGAGATGATAGCAATGCTGCTGGCAGGCGGTCAGGGAAGCCGTCTCGGTGTGCTCACGGAGAAAGTGGCAAAACCGGCAGTAGCATTTGGCGGAAAGTATCGAATCATCGACTTCCCGCTCAGTAATTGTATCAATTCAGGAATTGATACGGTAGGCGTACTGACCCAGTATCAGCCGCTGCGGCTGAATACCCATATCGGAATCGGTATTCCGTGGGATCTCGATAAAAACGAAGGCGGCGTAACCGTTCTGCCGCCATATGAAAAAAGTACAAACAGCGAATGGTATACAGGAACTGCAAATGCAATTTACCAGAACATGGCTTATATGGAAACATACAATCCAGAATATGTTCTGATTCTTTCCGGCGACCACATTTACAAAATGGATTACGAGGTGATGCTTGACTATCACAAAGCAAACCACGCAGATGTGACCATCGCATGTATGCCGGTACCGATCGAAGAAGCAAGCCGTTTCGGTGTCATGATCACAGACGGAAACGGAAGAATTACCGAATTTGAAGAAAAACCGGAGCACCCGAGAAGCAACCTCGCTTCTATGGGTATCTATATTTTCAGCTGGAAAGCATTAAAGGAATCTCTGACAGCCTTGAAGGATCAGCCGAGCTGTGACTTCGGAAAACACATTCTGCCGTACTGCCGCGACAATGGAAAACGTCTGTTTGCGTATGAGTTCAACGGCTACTGGAAAGATGTCGGAACGCTTGGCTCATACTGGGAAGCAAATATGGAGCTGATCGATATTATTCCGGAATTCAATTTATATGAGGAGTTCTGGAAGATCTATACCAAAGGTGATATCATCCGTCCGCAGTATGTTTCCGGGGACGCTGTCATCGACCGCTGTATTATCGGCGAGGGCGCTGAAATCTACGGAGAGGTACATAATTCCGTCATCGGTGCGGATGTGCGCATTGAAAAGGGTGTTGTTGTAAGAGATTCTATTATTATGCGCCACAGCACAATCGGCGAGGGAACCCAGGTCAATAAGGCCATTATTGCAGAAAACGTACATGTCGGCAAACATGTTGTGATGGGCGTTGGCGAGGAAGCGCCGAACGTCTTAAAACCGAATATTTACGGATTCGGACTTGTGACCGTTGGAGAAAAGGCAGTCATTCCGGATGGCGTAACCATTGGAAAGAATGTCTGCATTTCCGGCGAAACTTCCCTTGAAGATTACCCGGATGGCATACTTCCGTCCGGCGGAGCAATTGTAGAAAAGGACGGTGAGTAATATGAGAGCATTGGGAATTATTCTTGCAGGCGGTAACAACAACAAAATGAGAGAGCTGTCCAATAAAAGAGCCGTTGCAGCTATGCCGGTCGCAGGCAGCTTCCGCAGCATCGATTTTGCGCTGTCAAGTATGGCAAACTCTCATATTCAGAAGGTGGCTGTCCTGACACAGTACAACGCCAGATCCTTAAACGAGCATTTGAGCTCATCCAAATGGTGGGATTTCGGAAGAAAACATGGCGGTCTGTTTGTATTTTCTCCAACCGTTACATCAGATAACAGCTGGTGGTACCGTGGAACGGCAGACGCGATCAGTCAGAACCTGACATGGCTGAAAAACAGCCATGAACCGTACGTAGTCATCGCATCGGGAGATGGCGTATACAAACTGGATTTCAATAAGGTACTGGAATACCATATTGCAAAACGTGCGGATGTTACCGTGGTATGCACGGATTCCAAGGAAGCAGATACCAGCCGCTTCGGCGTCCTGAAGATGAATGAGGACTGCCGCATCGAGGAGTTCGAGGAAAAACCGATGGTTTCGAGCTCCAACGTGATCTCTACCGGTATCTATGTCATCCGCCGTCGCCAGCTGATCGAAATGATTGAGCGCAGCGCACAGGAAGACCGCTACGACTTTGTAAAGGATATTTTAATCCGTTACAAAAACCTGAAACGGATTTACGGATACAAGATCAATACCTACTGGAGCAACATTGCTACCGTAGATTCCTATTACAGAACCAACATGGATTTCCTGAAACCGGAGGTAAGAGATTACTTCTTCGGACAGTATCCGGGCATCTACTCCAAGATCGACGATCTTCCGCCGGCAAAATACAATCCTGGCTGCACAGTGAAAAATTCTCTTGTATCCAGCGGCTGTATCATCAACGGACAGGTTGAGAACTCTGTTTTGTTCAAGAAGGTATATGTTGGAAACAACTGTGTGATTAAAAATTCTATCATCTTAAATGATGTATATCTCGGAGACAACACTCACATTGAAAACTGTATTGTGGAGAGCAGGGACACCATCCGTGCAAACTCCTATCACTGTGGGGAGGACGGCATCAAAATTGTTGTCGAAAAAAACGTAAAGATACGCCATCTGATTATGGGGTGAAAGGGGCATAAAAGTTTATGAACATTACAGACGTGAGAGTACGCAAGGTAACAAAAGAAGGAAAAATGAAGGCGGTTGTGTCTATCACAATCGATGACGAATTTGTTGTACATGATATCAAGGTGATTGAAGGCGAAAAAGGACTGTTTATCGCAATGCCGAGCCGTAAGGCTACGGACGGGGAGTACCGCGATATCGCACATCCGATCAACTCCGGAACCAGAGAAAAAAATTCAGACCATTATCCTGAAACAGTACGAACAGGCGATGGCAGAAGCGGAAGCAGAGGAAGCTGCTGCAGAGGCCTGAGCAAAAAGGAAGAAAGAATGCCCCGGGCGGAAACGGAAGTGGTTACGTTTTCCGCCCGGGGGCGTTTTTGTCAGTAAAAACAAAGATGACGATATACAAAAGTATATCGCCATCTTTTTATGAGGGGGGAGATAGTGAGTGGTTTATCAACTATCCGAACTTTATTATAAAAGGAATATGTGAGCAAAGTGTGTCCAAATTCTAAAAGAAATGGAAAAAATATAAAGAAAAGAAGAAAAATTGTGGGAAGAGGTATGGACAGAAGAGAGAAGAGAGCGTAAAGTGAGAGAAAAATGTATCTTCGGAGTCTTTTTTGTGCCTGTATTTGCGTGAGCTGAAAAATTCCGGGAGTACATCATAAAAAGAGGAGGAAACAGGATGAAACAGAAAAGAATCAGTGATTACGGATATCGGATCGGACATCATGAAAATGGACCGCGAAACAAAATTACGGATGTGCCCGGTGTGCGGGTAGGCCATGCGACGGTGGAAAGTGGCAATCAGCATACCGGAGTGACGGTGATTGTGCCGGGAGAAGGCAATCCGTTTCTGAAAAAGTACCTGGCGTCTGCCTACGTGCATAACGGTTTCGGGAAAACGTGCGGTCTTGTGCAGGTACAGGAGCTCGGAACTCTTGAAACGCCCATTGCCCTGACCAATACACTGAATGTCGGAAAAGTGGCGGATGCCATGATTTCATGGATGATACAGCAGACCCGAAAAGAAGGGGAAGATGTTTTTTCCATCAATCCGGTTGTCGGAGAATGTAATGATTCGAGAATCAATGAGATTTGTAACCGGGTAGTGGGGGAAAAAGAGCTGTATCATGCACTGGAGCAGGCGGATACAGACTTTGCGGAAGGTGATATCGGTGCCGGAACAGGAACGATCTGCTATGGGCTGAAAGGGGGAATCGGATCAGCATCCCGCACGCTGGTGCTTGACGGAAAAACATATACCATTGGTGTTCTGGTACAGTCAAATTTCGGGGCAACCAGAGATTTGAAAATCAGTGGAAAACCGGCAGGAGAGAAGATTCTGGAGCGGATCCGGAAGGAAGAATGCGGAAGCAGCGCCGAAGACCGGGGATCAATTATGACGGTTCTGGCAACAGACCTTCCGGTATCAGAGCGGCAGCTGTACCGGATTATCCGCCGCTGTGGAGTTGGAATCGCCAGAACAGGAGCCTACACCGGCCACGGAAGCGGTGAAATCATGATCGGATTTACAACAGCAAACCGCGTAGACACAAAGAGTACATGTGAGGTGGAAGTGTGTGCCCGGATAAAAGAAGAAAAAATCAACGAGGCATTTGAAGCAGCGGCAGAGGCTGTGGAGGAAGCGATCCTGAACTCTATGGTAACCGCAAAGGAAAAAAGAGGCCTGGACGGAGCCAGATACCGCAGCCTTGCAGAATTTCTGGAAATACCGGGATTTCTGAAATAAATTATTTTTCCAGAACCATACGCCCCAGCTCGGAAATTTCACATCCGCCTTTTGTCCGGTGCACGATGAGATAACCGGCGGAAGAAAGCTCTCCGAGTACGGTGCGCAGAGCCGCTTCGGATACAAAGGTTTCTCCGTCGGCCAGTCCGTTTTTGATTGCCAGGCGGCCTGCTTTCGGATGCGTCGATACGAAAGAAAGAACCTGATATTGAAGGTCGGTGAGGGAAACGTCAGCCATCTGGCGGGAGCGGAGGTACGTTGGCAGATCGGAAAGCTGCAGCTTATGGCTGCTGTACCGGGTAAACAGGCTGCAGGACAGATTGTACAGCTCATGAATATTTCCGGGGTACGCATATTCCTTCAGAAAGCGCAGAAGCCCTTCCGAAAAGATCCGGTCGCAGGTCATATCGGTGTTGTGGAAAAACTGAAGCAGAAAGTAATTGAGAAGATCGGGAATATCCTCCCTGCGTCTGCGGAGCGGGACTGTCTGAAGCTCGGAAGCACTTAAAAGGTGAAAAAGCTCCCGCAGGAAGGTTCCTTTTTCTACTTTTTTGTAAAGGTTATCATCCGCAATAGCAATGATCCGCACATCGAAACGGCGGGTTTCCGGTGCGGAAAAGAAGTTACCATGAACATTGGTAAGAACATTGACCAGCAGATCCTGAATGGAAAGCGGAAAACGGTCCACCTGGGAAAGGACGAGTGTGCCATGGTTGGTTTCGGCAAGAAGCCGGAGCAGGGAGGCTTCGGTCAGATCATTTCCCGGAGAATGAAGAACAGAAAACGGATAATGGTGGCGGCGCGAAAAATTGTGGATCGCACGTGCGAGTGTCCGGCGCTGTGTACCGCTTTCTCCCTGGATCAGAATCGGAAAATCAAAGAGTGCAAGATGTCTGGCCTGCGCCATCAGATTCTGGACGGAATCTGCGTGGGACAGGGAAAGGGAAAAGGTACGGGAGGAAGCGAAAAAAGTGCTTTCTTCCGTTTTTTCGTCTTTCGATACCGACATTTCCATGGATCTGCTCTCGGGAAGAAACGCAAGAAAAACAGGTTCTGTATCTGGAAAAACCATAGAGAGAACGCTTAACGTGATCTGTGTTTTCTGATCCGAAAGGAGAATGGTCCAGTCACCGTTGCGGTCGAAAGCAGTGTCCGCGTAGGCAGGCGGAAGACATTCCGAAAAAGGCTGTCCTTCAAAGTTGGAGGAAGGAAGCGAGAAGGCATGTGCAAATTTAGCGTTCATGAACTGAATGCGGCCATCCGCACCAAACAGACAGATGCCAATGGGAAGAGAGAACAGGATAACCTGCATGAGCTGTTCGGTCTGTACATAATTTGTATAGTAAGTTTCTGAGGTCTTGACGGTGTGAAGAATCTGATTGACATAATTGCGCGATACACGGTTTACGGTCTGCAGAGGAATGTTGAAATATTCGCAGAGCTGTAAAATAGTGGAAATATCGATGATACGGTTGCCGATATCCAGCACATTGGGGATGCGGGAAGGAACGAGCTGCGGCTCGCCGGCGGTGATGGCAAACTGAATGTCAGACTCGGTATCCTTGCATCCGGGATAAAACGGAACAAAGTCATATTGTGTGATGCCGCATTCCTCAAGCTGGGAAATGATAGCGAGCGTGGAATATTTATCATCGTTTACCAGATAGACACGTTCGTGCGGCGGAATCTGAATGATTTTATCCAGGAACATATGGTTGAAAACGCGGTCGCAGGGGAGCTGCAAAATGGAGGAGTCAAGGGTAAGCGGAAAGGTTTCCATGGCGCGGACGCTTGGAAAAAGGACGCACTGGTATCCCCGGAAGAGAGAGGGGTCTGTGGCCTGCTCTCTTAAAAGGGTGTTGAAGGTGAGATATTCACCGAGCACGGAGTGAAGATAAGACTGAAATTCGGAAAGCATTCGTTTCCGGGAAGAAATGATCAATACGTTGCCAAGCTTTTGTTTCTGTTCATAAAGGGACCTC
>ENA-OQKJ01000152-OQKJ01000152.1-human-gut-metagenome-genome-assembly--contig:-NODE-152-length-17543-cov-3.203261_pt1 | contig 17543 bp, 17 predicted proteins | sample MGYA00242647_ERZ504795 | MGnify/ENA primary metagenome ERZ504795 (study PRJEB26092, sample SAMD00036398) | human gut metagenome | host: Homo sapiens | study: EMG produced TPA metagenomics assembly of...
TTTTTCTTCTATTATAATTGTGCACCGGGCGGAATATCACAAAACCTTTCTTTTCCTCGTCCCTTTTACGATAACGCCATGTACACGCCCGGCGGATTTTCCGCAATAACGCCGTCAATTTCGAGTGCCAGCAGAATGCCGGTCAGCTCCTGCAGCGGGATTCCGGTGCTGCCGGCAAGCTGTGCAAGATTCTGCGGTTCTGCCGCGAGTGTTTTCAGAACCATTTCCGCCTCTTTTCCATAGCGCGGACGCGGTGCGGCTCTTTTTGTTCCGGCCTTTTTCACGCCCAGCTCCTCGAGAATCGTTTCGGGTGAAATCGCAATTTCCGCTCCCTGCGCGATCAGGCGGTTGCAGCCGCGGCTTGTCGCATCCGTTGTCCGTCCGGGCAGGGCAAATACCGTTTTTCCCTGCTCCAGCGCGTAGTCCGCCGTAATGAGCGAGCCGCTCTTCTCTTTTGCCTCAATTACCAGAACGACATCTGCCAGCGCACTGATCACGCGGTTGCGGATCGGAAAATGCCACGGAAGCGGCTCTGCGCCCGGCGGAAATTCGCTTAAGACACCGCCTCCGTTTTCCAGCATCCGCCGCATCAGCGGGTAATTCTGTTTCGGATAGCAGATATCCACGCCGCAGCCAAGCACGGCAAACGTCTTTCCCTTTCCGCGCAGTGCCCCCTCGTGCGCCGCCGCGTCGATTCCGCACGCCAGTCCGCTGATCACCGCCACGCCGTTTGCCGCCAGCACCTGCGCGAAAAAGGCCGCCTGGCTCTTTCCGTACGCCGTACATATCCGCGCGCCCACAATCGCCGCTGTTTTCTGCTCATCCGCCGGCAGCGCGCCCCGCACGAAAAGGCGGGACGGCATGTCCGCGAACGGCATAAGCCGCTCCGGATAGCCCTCCTGCCCGCGGCCGACTGTAAAAATTTCCATCGCCATACGTCAGATCCTCCATATACTTTTGTCGGCGCTCCGAAAGCAGATCGCCTCGCTGATATGCGGCACGCCGATTTTGACCGCCCCGTCCAGATCCGCAATTGTCCGCGCGGTGCGGATAATCCCGTGGTAGGAACGCGCGCTGAGGCGCAGGCGGCGGAAGGCATCCTCTAAAAGCTCTTCCGCTGCCTTTTCCAGGATACAGTATTTCTCGATCTGGCCTGCTTTCAGTTCGCTATTGAAATGAATCGACTCCTGCCGGTAGCGCGCCGCCTGAATTTCCGCCGCTGCCGTCGCTTTTTCCCGCATCTTGGCCGAGGATTCGCACCGCTCCTCGCCGTGCAGATCCTCGTAGGAAAGTGCTTCCACCTGCACGCAGAGATCCATGCGGTCGAGGAACGGCTGGCTGACTCTCGAGAGATACCGGCTGATGTCGCCGGGTGCGCAGGTACAGCGCGATAAGTCGGGGTAAAAGCCGCAGGGGCAGGGGTTCATTGCCGCCACCATCAGAAATGACGCCGGGAACACATAGTTTCCGCTGACACGGGAAATCACAATCCGGTGCTCCTCGAGTGGCTGGCGCAGGATCTCAATGGTTGTGCGCGTCATCTCCGGGAGTTCATCAAGGAAGAGAACACCGCGGTGTGCCAGCGTAATTTCGCCCGGGGACGGCTGTTTTCCGCCGCCTGCAAGAGCCTGCGGCGACATCGTGTGATGCGGAGCACGGAAGGGCCGCTCCCGGCGGACACCCTCTCCTTTGGCAAGCATTCCGGCGATGCTGTAGATCCGCGTTACTTCCATCTGCTCCTCCTCAGACATCGGAGGCATGATCGTCGGAATCCGCCTTGCAATCATGGATTTTCCGCTGCCCGGCGGCCCCAGCATCAGCAGATTGTGAAATCCGGCCGCAGCGATGAGCGCCGCCCGCCGCGCCGCCGTCTGGCCCTGCACTTCGGAAAAGTCCGGCTCTTTTCCGTCCTCCTTCTTTTGATTTTCTATAGACGGAAGCGACGGCATTTTCCCTTCACAGCAGTAGTTCAAAAGCTCCTGTAAATTCTGGATTCCAACGACGTGAAGCCCGCCGACCAGACCCCCTTCCGCGGCATTTCCGGCCGGAACAAGAAGCGTTGTGCATCCAAGCTCCCGCGCCTTCGCCGCTGCCGGAAATACACCGCTGATCTCCTGCACATGGCCGTCAAGGCCGAGTTCGCCGAGCACCATCGTTTTCCGGAGTGACCCGGGCGGAATCCGGCCGAGCGTCATCAGAACGCCCGCTGCAATCGGAAGATCGAAACGCGATCCTTCTTTTCGGACGTCCGCCGGGGATAAATTAATCGTAATTCGTTTCGGCGGCAGGGAAATTCCCATGTTTTTGAGGGCTGTCCGCACGCGGTCCTGCGCCTCCTTTACCTGGGCACTCACGTAGCCGACCATCGTAAACTGCGGCATGCCGTCACTGACATCCGCCTCCACCTGCACCGGAATCATCTCCATGCCCGAGACGGTGGCTGATAATACACTGCAATACAAAGAAAACCTCCTTTTCTTTCAGTAGCAGGTCGTATAGTTCCTATTTATTTTTCATTTTGGGAAAATGTCCGGCAAGAACACCGGGAAGATATTATCTTTGATTTTTGTTCGAAAAAGTAAGGATAAGGAAACCTTTTCTGCACCTGATTTCCTTACCCTTTATTATAGAAGCAGTCCGTTTGAAATGTCAAGCATTTACGAAGCGGCAAACCGTAACCGCAACTTTTCAATTGCATTCTTCTCGATCCGCGACACGTACGAACGGCTGATGCCGAGCCGGGCAGCGACCTGTTTCTGTGTGTATTCTGCTTTTCCGCCAAGGCCGTACCGGAGAAGAAGCACCTGTTTTTCCTGCTCTTTTAATTCCGAATCCAGATAACAGTACAGCCGCACCGCGTCCTCTTTCCGGTTGTACTGTTCCGCGATATCCTCCCCGCCGCCCTCCACGATGTCGAGCAGATGGATCTCATTTCCCTCCTTGTCGGTTCCGATCGGCTCGTAGAGGGAAATCTCCCGTGCCGTTTTCTTTTTGCTCCGAAGATACATCAGCAGCTCATTATCAATACAGCGGGCGGCGTATGCGGCCAGCCGGTTTCCTTTTTTCGAATCATATGTCATCACCGCCTTGATGAGGCCGATCGTTCCAATGGAAATCAGATCGTCGAGATCATCGGGCAGGCCCTGATACTTTTTCACAACGTGCGCGACCAGGCGCAGATTCCGCTCGACCAGAATGTCTCTGGCTTTTGTATCGCCCCTCTGATACGCATCCAGACAGCTTTTTTCTTCCTGTGCAGACAGTGGTTTTAAAAAGGGTTCCAAGAAAAGCGGCACCTCAAAGGGGATTTTTCTTTATTTTATGTTTGAATTGCAGGAAACGTGCCTGTCTGCTATACTGATAAGATCAGCCGGGTTTTCCGGCACTCGACATTATATTTTTAAGAGGAGGTTTCCTTTTATGACAGACCAGAAAAACGGACAGGAATATCTTTCTTTTGTGCTGGAAAAGCTGCAGGCGCGTCTTGCCGAGATCAGCCAGTCTCTGCTGGACGGACAGAAAGAAATTGAAAATATGCACGATTATTACTGGCAGAACTATACCGAGATGGACCAGTACGGATATGAGGATTACGACAATCAGCAGGCACTGCTGCATCAGGTGAATGCGAATCAGGAGCAGCTTCTTCTGCGGAGCCGCTTCCGGAAAATGCTGGATTCTCCGTTCTTCGGGCGTGTGGATTTCCGCTATGACGGGGATGATGAGCCGGAAATTTTCTATATCGGCATCGGCAATTTTGCGGAGCGGCCGGGCGAGCTGCCGCTGATTTACGACTGGAGAAGCCCGGTCAGCGGTCTTTTCTACGATTTTGACCGCGGGCCGGCTTCCTATCTGGCGCCGGGCGGCGAGATGACAGGGGAAATCTGTTCCAAGTGGCAGTATAAGATCCGGGATGGAAAGATGATTTACGGATTTGAGAGTGATGTGAAAATTGATGATGATATTTTAAAGGCGGAGCTTGGCAGCAACGGCGAGGTACAGCTGAAGAATATTATCCGCACAATTCAGAAGGAACAGAATGCGATCATCCGCAATACGAAGGACCGGATTCTGGTAATTCAGGGAGCGGCGGGAAGCGGCAAGACATCGGTGGCGCTGCATCGGATTGCCTACCTTTTGTATCATGACAGACAGAATCTGAAGTCTTCGAATATTCTGATTTTATCGCCGAACGGGGTATTTTCGGATTATATTTCACATATTCTGCCGGAGCTCGGTGAGGAGAATATTCAGGAAATGAGTTTTGATCTCTTTGCTTACCGCAAATTACAGGACACGGCGGCGGACTGTGAGGACCGCTGTGATCAGATTGAGCGGGAGATGCGGGATCCAAAAGCCGCAGAACGGTTTGCTTTAAAACAGTCGCAGGCGTTTGTGGACCAGATGGAGGGATTTGCGCTGGAGCTTGAGGACGAGCTGATGAATTTCTCAGACGTTTCGTATAAGTCGTTTGTGAAGTCAGAATCGGAGATTATTACGCTGTTTTATGACAAGTTTGCGGATATTCCGCTGCTCTCGCGGATGGATGCGGTGGCGGAGACGTTTATTGACGAGATCGAGACGCTGCTGAACCGGGATCTGCCGGAGGAGGAGCGGATTCCGCTCATCGAAAAATTCCAGAAGATGTATGAGACGATGGATTTTTATGTTCTCTACAATCGTTTTCTGAAGAAAGAGGGATATCAGACGCTGCCGCGGCGGCCGTTGGAGAAGCGGAAACTGCGGTATGAGGATGTGTATCCGGTTCTGTATCTGAAGTACCGCCTGTCGCGGCAGGCGGAGCGGTCGAATATTAAGCATCTGGTGATTGATGAAATGCAGGATTATTCGCGGCTCCAGTATCTGATTATCCGGCGGATGTTTTCCTGTAAGATGACGATTCTCGGCGACCGGGCGCAGACGATGGCGGATCAGCAGCAGGATGTACTGCAGTTTTTACCGGGGATTTTCGGGAAGGATCTGCGGCGGATTGAGATGCGGAAGAGTTATCGGAATACGGTGGAAATTGCGTCGTATGCGGCAAATCTCATTGGCGTGACGGATCTGGAGCTGTTTGAACGGCACGGAATGCCGGTGTTGGAACGGGATGTCACGGATCTTGAGGCGGCTCTGCGGGAGGCAGTGGATACGCTGTTTCCAGATGAGAAAACGTATGAGACGGCGGCGGTGATTGTACCGGATGAGAAGACGGCGGAACGGGCTTATTTGATTTTGCGGGAGATTCTGGCAGAAAAAGATTTTGACTGTGAAAAGCGGCTTTCTTGGCTGAACCGTGACAGCTCCAGTTTTAAGAAAGGACTGACGGTTACCACATTTTATCTGGCGAAAGGGCTGGAGTTTGATCAGGTGTTCTCTATTTTCCCGAAGGACGAGAAACGGGAGATAATGATGCAGGCGCAGTATATTGCAGCGACCAGGGCATTGCATGAGCTGAGAGTGTATCATATTTAAAAACAGGGAGATCCTCCGAAAAAATTCGATTGGATCTCCCTGTCATTTTTATTTTCGATCAGATATGATAGAATCCTGCGGACTGTGCCGGGATGGTGATGGTTCCGTCTTTGGATTCTGCTTTTCCTCCGATCGTGTAGAGGGCATCCTTCAGCTCTGCACTGTATGGGAAGGACTGCTCTTTGTCGGATGGGTTGATGATAACGAGGACTTTTTCACCCTCAGCCTCACGGACGTATGCCAGCGGATACTGGTTTTTCTCTGCATAAACGAACTCGATGGTTCCGCGGCTTAAGAGTGCTTTGCTGCTCTGGCGGATCTGGATGAGTTTTTAACTTCGTGGTACAGGGAATCCGGATCGGCCATCTGTGCTTTGGCGGTCGGACGGTCCTTGCCCGGGTCCATGGTGATGTAGAGGTCACTGGCCGGTGCGCTGGAGAATCCTGCGTTGGTGCTGTCATCCCACTGCATCGGAGAACGGGAACCGGTGCGGTTGTATCCGCCCTCAACGGATTTCAGGCCTTCGACGTAGCGCATACCGATTTCATCACCGTAGTAGATGAACGGCGCACCTGGCATGGAAAGAAGGAAAGCGAAAGCAATTTTCAGCTCATCCCCCTGCAGACGGCGTGCCAGACGGTCCATATCATGGTTTCCGGACGGGATGCAGATCAGGCCTTTCTGTGCGGTCTTATTGTAGTTGGTTTTGTAGGTCTCTACAAACTCAGAGATATCTCCTTTTCCGCGTTTGGAGAAGAATGGCTCATCGCAGCGGAACAGATCGTTGTAATGGGACGGTCCAAAGTGAAGCAGGAAGTCCATGTGGAAGCCGCCCTGTAAGGATTTGTCCGGCTCGCCCCACTCGGATACCATGGCTGCATCCGGGAACTCGGCGTCGAGAAAATTCCGTACCTGCTGCCACAGGCGGATGGTTCCTTTGCCTTCCTGATCGTTCTTTACCAGAGAGCCCGCCATATCGACACGGAAGCCGTCGCAGCCCATGTTCAGCCAGAATCTCATGACATCTTCCATCGCTGCCAGCGTTGCCTGCGGTCCCTCATCATCAAAGGACTGCTGCCACGGTTTTTCCGGATCCGGCTGATAAAAGCCGTAGTTCAGGGCCGGCTGGTTGGAGAAGAAGTTGATGGCGCAGGCACCGTCACGCTCGGAAATGCCGCGCAGGCTTCCCATTCCTTCCGGTGCTTCCCATACGTTATTGGTCCATACGTAGCGGTCTGTAAATTCATTGCGGTCTGCTTTCATGGATTCTTTGAACCATGGATGCTCAACAGATGTATGGCCCGGAACCAGGTCGAGCAGAACGTGCATGTCACGTTTGTGTGCCTCTTCGAAAACTCTCTTCAGATCCTCATTCGTTCCGTAGCGCGGTGCAACGCGGCAGTAATCTGCGACATCGTATCCTGCATCACCGAATGGGGACAGGAAGCACGGGTTGATCCAGATGGCGTTGCAGCCCAGCTCCTTGATGTAGTCTAATTTTTCAATGATACCCTGGAAATCTCCGATTCCGTCGGCGTTGGTGTCGTTGAAGGACTGCGGGTAAATCTCATAAAATACTGCGTTATCTAACCATTTTGACATTTTTTCTTTTCCTCTTTCACTCTTATTTCTGCTGTATTTTCGTCGTTGCAGCAAGTGTTTCTATATGATATATTACTACTGTATCCGCTGAAATACCAGTAATTTCCTATTTCATTCTAATACTATTCTATGATTTTATGCATGCCGCGCTCTGCCATTTCCGGCATTTTACGGACATGCTTTTTGGAGGATGATTTTATGATGCTTTCTGCTGCGAAAGAAAACGCCAGCACGGCTCCATGCAGGTTCCCTACAGTTATTATGACTGCCGGATGCCCGACTATTTTCCCGGCGTACCGCTGCACTGGCACGGGGAGATGGAGCTGAATTATATCAAACGCGGAACGGGGTATTTTCAGTATGAGGACCGTCTGCTTACGGCGCATGCCGGTGATATTTTTCTGATTCAGCCGAACCTCGTACATGCCATTCTGCCCGCCGAGCAGGAGTCGATGTTTTATGATACGATTGTTTTCCACCAGAATATGCTGATCGGCGGGTATGACGACCGCAGCTACACGGAAATTCTGCAGCCGTTTTTCTCCGCCCGGCGCCGCATCCAGGCACCGATTTCACCCGAACATTCCGGTTATGCTGCACTTTCTGCATCCGTCCATCAGATTTTCCGCTGCATCCGTGAAAACTCTGCTGTCTCCGATCTTCTGCTGAAAAGTGAGCTGCTCCGCTTCTTCTATCTGCTCGCCGCATCGCCGGAACTCTGCACCGATCGTCCCGCCATGCCTGCGGCTGCTGAAAACCTGCGGCCTGTGCTCGCCTATATCCAGGAGCACTTCGCCGACCCGATTACCATAGAGGAACTTGCCAGGCTGTCGCATTTGAGCAAAAGCTATTTTATGAGCTGTTTTAAGCAGACCTTCGGACTCGGGGCCGTTGAATATCTGACACAGCTTCGGATCAAAGCCGCCTGCGAGGCGCTGCGCAGTACGACGCGGAGTGTGTCCGAAATCGCGTACGACAATGGTTTCCGCAACCTTTCCAACTTCAACCGGCAGTTCCGAAACAAAGTGGGATGTACGCCGCAGATGTATCGGAAGGAATTTCAAAATCCGTAAATTCAAAAAGGGATGCATCAAAATATGCATCCCGAAAATCTATCTCTGATCCTATTTTTATTCCGTAATCTCCGGTACCGACGGAACATCTTTATCTTCTTCCCGCCAGCTCCCAGAATGCGACAGCGCTCGCCGCAGCGACGTTCAGTGAATCCACACCGTGTGTCATCGGAATCAGCACGGTTGCATCTGTTTCAGCGATCGTATCACTTGCCAGTCCGTCACCCTCGGTTCCGAGCAGAATGGCGAGCTTTTCATGCGTTTTTAACGACGGATCATCCATCGGAACGGAGTCTTCTTTTAATGCCATCGCAACGGTATAAAATCCAAGTTCCTGCAGTGAAGCAATTCCCTGCTCCGGCCAGTAACTGCCGCCTGGCAGCACGGTCCACGGGACCTGGAAGACATTTCCCATGCTCACGCGGATGGCGCGGCGGTACAGCGGGTTGCTGCAGCCTGATGTGAGGAGCACGGCATCGATGCCAAGCGCGGCGGCGGAACGGAAAATCGCACCGACATTCGTCGGGTTCACGACATTTTCCAGAATCGCCACGCGGCGGGCATTCCGGCAGATTTCCTCCATAGCCGGAAGCGTGCGGCGGTGCATCGCGCAGAGCATGCCGCGCGTGAGGGCAAAGCCTGTGAGCTGTTCCAGCACCTTCGTCTCTGCTGTATAGACCGGCGCGTCCGGGCAGTGCGCAAAGAGTGCTTCGTTTGCGGCAAGCTCTGCGCTTCCGGCAAGGAACGAAACCGGTTCATATCCGGCATCCAGCGCACGCTCGATGACACGCGGACTCTCCGCAAGAAAAAGGCCTGGCTGCGGTTCATAATAGTGCAATAACTGCGGTTCTGAAAGACGCGCATACACGTCGAGCTCCGGCGCCGCAAAGTTTTCGATTTTTCTGATCTCTGACATAATATTGATTTCCTTTTGCGTTTTCTCTTTGTTTTCACTATGTTCTATTGTAGCAATCCCGCTCCCGTTTCGCAATCCATTCTTTTTCCCGCCGGTGCCGTTCCCCGCACCATTCGCCAAACCGTGCTTCCAGCACGCATCGAATTTTCTTGTTTATCTGTCTTTTTTAAAAATTTCTCAATTTCCTCTTGCCAAACGCCGCCGGAGACGTTATAATAATCGACGGTTCAAAATTAAAAACTGCAGAAAAGATTGGTATCAGATTGGAAACGGCACAAGTGCATTGCTTGGTTAACGAACAACACATGTGTCTTTTTTTGCGCCCATTTTTCAAAATTGCAAAGAAAAGGAGAACAATCGATGCCAAAAACAAAATTTCAAAACGTTGTATTTACCCTCATGATGTCCTTTCTGATGGTCTATGCCATGATCTGCTACAACATTTCCATGAACATCGGCGGAATGACAAATCAGGTCTTTCTGATGGCGTTTCACGAGATGATAATCATGTGGCCGGCCGCTTTTATCCTCGAGTTTTTCCTCGTGGATCATCTGGCTCACAAATTAGCTTTTTGCATGGTAACACCGCAGGATCGTCCGATCGTAATCACGCTGGCAATTTCCATTATGATTATTGCTATTATGTGTCCGATTATGAGTTTTATTGCAACACTGCTGTTTAAAAATGCCGGAAAAGAATTTGTCGCTGTCTGGCTCCAGACCACGTTCTTAAATTTCCCGGTTGCCTTCTTCTGGCAGCTCATGTACTGCGGACCCTTCATCCGTTTTCTGTTCCGCAAACTGTTTCCGGAAAAATAAGAAAAGATATCCACAAAGGCGAACCGCTTTTCCCCTCTCTTTCCACAATTTCTGTGGACAGACGGTGCAAAATGGTTCGCCTTCTGTGGATATCTTTTGTTTTCTTCCGGGATTACTCCTGCGGTACCGGATTGGATACGCTGACTACATGATCATACCAGGTTCCTTTTTTACCAATGATCGCAACATTGAAATCCTCGTCCAGTTTTTCTACCGGGATATCAAAGCCGTACACTTCATCTGTGGTTCCGTCAGAATACGTTACCTCATCTGTGGTCGGCTCGATCAGCTCTGCGCCGTCTGCCTGTGCTTCTTCTTTTGTTCCCACAAAGACATTGACAATGTTTTGGGATACCAGGCTGACGTGGATGGTCATTTTTCCGTCTTTTACCGTCAGGACACCTTTTCCTTCTTTTGCTTCATTGACATGGAACATATTGCTGTCTGTATTGAAGTCTGCCGTATACGTACCGTCTTCCAGCTCTGATGCGCTGCTTTCTCCTGCAGTCTCCGCTGCCGATGCGCTTTCTGCTGAAACATCTGATGTGGATGTACTGCTCTCTGCCTTAGATGCATCCTGTACAGAAGCGGAAGATGCGTCTGCCGCAGAAGACGCAGATACTGCAGATGCAGAAGATGACGCTGCATCCTTTCCGCCACATGCGCCGAGCATGGATACAGTCAGTGCTGCTCCAAGAAAAAGAACTGCCAATTTTTTTCTCATAATAAAATTCCTCCTTATATCACCTTGAAGCGGATCTTTTTCATCCGCTCAACTTAAAATCCGACAGCACACTGAGTCTCTTCAGCCGTACTGCCGGATCTTATTTTACTCTATTTTACGTTCGGAATACAACCCCTAATTATTCAGCATCGTCCTGAACGCCGTTGCCGTCCATAGCTGCCTTGGTGTGCTGTACATACAGCTGCTCAACAGCATCAATTCTTCCAAGACCTTCGATCTGAGTGTTGATCTCATCGAATGCACCGGATGCCTCAAACTGGCTCTTCCAGGAATCCTCATCCTCGCCTGCCATATCGTTGTTTGCGTGGTCACCTGCAACAACCATCAGCGGACGAAGAATTACTTTCTTGTATCCGGCTGCTTTTACTGCCTCGATCACATTCTCGCAGGCGGTCTCTTCCGGCTCGCCCTCAACGGTTCCGATGAATACGTTTTTGTATCCAAGAGTATCCATCTGTGTCTGCATCTGGCTGTAAGTTACTTTGCATTGTGGGAAGTACCATGTCCCATAAATACGAAAGCAGTGCCGTCCTCTGCTGCTGCATCCAGACTGTCATAATTTGCAGATTTTACTGCCTGTGCCGTGATTGCTTCTGCAACGGCCTGTTTGTCCTCGTTGATTACGGTAGCGTCACTTCCAACCTCGCCAAGCAGCGGCTCTGCGATGGTTACGGACTCAAATTTATCTTTATAGCTATCTACTGCTTCTTTCAGCTCGTCGTACTCTGCGCCGTGCATCAGATGAGTCGGCTGAATAATCAGTTTTTCACGCCATTGCTTACAGCTCTTTCCAGTGCCTGATCTACGTTGTCGATCTTCTCGTCATCGCGGGCCTGTACATGGTTGATGATGATCTGTGCAGTGAAGGCACGTCTTACGGACCAGTCCGGATATGCAGCCTGCAGAGCTTTCTCAACGCCTCCGATATCCTCAGCACGGCTGTCGTTGAAGGAAGTACCAAAGCTTACAACCAGAAGCTCATTCTCGCCGATCTCGTCTCCGTTTAACGGATCATCCTTGGAAGCATCACCTGTGTCTCTTCCGAAGTAATCCGGATCTGCGTTCTCTCCTTCTACAAGTTCCTTCTGCGCATCTGTCAGGGCATCCCATGCCTCTTTTGCTTCTTTGCACTGCTCGTCGGTGTTATCATTTCTTTCCTGTACATAAATTGCGTCAATCAAAGCTGCCACTTTATCTGCTGCCTCCTGGTCTGCATCTGCGGATACCTCTTCAGATGCAGAAGATGCGCTTACGCTGCTGCTTGCTGCTGTGGTGTCTTCCTCAGATGCGGAAGATGCACTTACGCTGCTTGTTGCTGTGTTGCTTGCGCTGCTGCTGGATGCGTTGCTGCTTCCGCATGCGCCGAGCATAGATGTTACCATAGCTGCTGAAATTAAAGCGACTACAAGTTTCTTTTTCATTTTTGTTTCCTCCCATTTGCTGGTATCTTTGCAACAACCAATATCGGGGACGTTTTACATTTCAAACTATGAGAAACACGCTCCGCGAGTTTCTCAAGTTATCGCGGCAGTCGCTAAGGTCTCGTGCAAGCACGGACTTTGGCTCGTTGCCCGCGTAAATAGAAAGAAGCCCTTTCGTTTTTCAACGAGGGGCTTCCAGTATTTTCATCACAAAGAAAACCATCTCACCCGCTGTGGGGCAAATGTCCGCTTTCCTGTTTTGTACTGCCAGTTCCTCGTGGCACGAACGTAACGTTCCTGTACTGCGAAAGGCAGGTCTCCCGGCTCATTGCTTCAGGATTTGACTCCAGCGCATCGGTCTCCTTCCCGGTTTCCCAGTGGATCATTCCCCTGCTTGCAAAATACGGTGACGAGTTCGTGCAGGATTCACACCTGCTTCCCTTTTCACCGGACACGTATGTCCGACACCTTACACATCGATATTTAATTGTCTTTTCTTTAACGACTGTTAGTGTAGCACATCGTCTTTTCTCTGTCAAGTGCTGTAAAATCAGGAAATCCGGCCATTTTCCATTTCATATACCACATCCGCGACGTTCATCGTGGACACTCTGTGCGATACGAGCACAATGGTTTTCTCTTCTGCCGATTCTTTCAGGGATTTCAGAATAATTCCTTCATTTAAGGAATCAAGATTCGATGTCGGCTCGTCCAGCAGGATCATGGATGCGTCATGCAGGAATGCCCGCGCGATACCGATCCGCTGTTTTTCTCCGCCGGACAGCGTATCGCCGAGTTCTCCGACTTCGGTGTCGTAGCCGTTTGGCAGTGTCATGATGAAATCATGTATGGACGCCTTCTTCGCCGCCTCCATAATTTCTTCCCGCGTCGCGCCGGGTTTTGCAATAGCGATATTGTTCGCAATCGAATCGTGGAACAGATGTGTCTCCTGCGTCACATAGCTTTCCATATCGCGCAGATGCTTCGTCGGGATTTCGCGGACATCGGCTCCGTCCACGGAAACGCGCCCCGTCTGGACATCCCAGAAGCGCATCAGAAGTTTTAAGATCGTCGATTTTCCGGAACCGCTCGCGCCGTGGATGCCGGTGATTTTTCCCGGTTCCAGTTTCAGCGAATACTGATCCAGAATCGTCTCGTCTTCGTAGGCAAACGTTACATTCTGCGCCTCGGCTCCTGCAAATGCGTGGTCACCGCCGGATGCCGTATCTCCCGGAATTTCCTCCACCAGCGGCGCTTCCTCGAGAAGGGAAAGCACGCGCTCGCCGCTTGCCAGCGTCTGATTCAGGTTATTCGACAGGCTGGACAGCGCCACGACCGGGCCGAAGGAACCCATCATCGCGACTGTGCAGGTCAGGACTCCCTCAAATCCGATCCCGCCTTTCGTGTAAAGATAGATCGTCAGTGCCAGCATGCCGAACGATGCCAGAAGAATCACCATGTTGGTGACAGACCGCTGGGAGCCTTCCATGCGGCTTAAGTTTTCCTGCACAGAAGCCAGTTCTTTCGACCGCCCTGACATCTGCTCTTTCCGTTTTTCGCCCTGTCCGTACTGAATCGTCTCGTCGAGGCCACGCAGGGAATCCAGCACGAAGCTGTTCAGCTCGCCAAAGCCTGTCCGGAACTCCATTCCTTTCTGGCTTCCGCGCTTTCCGTTCCACATCGGGATCACAACGCTGACCGTCAGATACGCCGTAAGTGCAAGCAGCCCTGCCAGAACATGGTATCTTCCAATGAAGCATACCATAATCAGAGAAGTTAATGCTGCAATCGCAATCGGGGAAATCGTATGCGCATAGAATACTTCCAGAAGTTCGATATCGGTTGTGATAATCGAAATCAGATTTCCTTTGTCCCGTCCTTCCAGCTTCGCCGGGCAGAGCTTCCGCAAAGCTGCAAACACTTTATGGCGGATGATCGCCAGCAGTTTAAAAGCAATAAAGTGGTTGCAGTACTGCTCCGCATAATGCAGAATGCCGCGCAGCACCGCGATCACGATCATCACCGTGAGTATCGTTTTTACCGGGGTATGTACAAGCCACATGTTTTGCACCGAAAGGCTCGTCCCTGCCGCGCCCGTCAGTAAGCCGTGCATGATGACCTGTCCTGCCAGAATTGTCAGGAAGATCGCACATAAATATCCCATTGTTCCAAGAATAATTGCCGCCATCATAATATGAAGCAATGGCTTCACCAGCCCGATCAGGCTTCCCATAATCCGGAGGGCGCTTCTGCGTTTTGCTGTATTTTTCTTCTCGTTCATCATGCATTCCCCTCCTTTCCATAGTTTTCCAGTACCATCTGGCTGTCGTACAGATGACGGTATGCGCCGTTCTGTTCCATCAGTTCCGCATGCGTTCCACGCTCGCAGATGGTACCGTTTTTCAGGAAATAAATCTGATCTGACTGTACGACGTTCGCAAGGCGGTGGGAAATCAGCAATACCGTTTTCGTCTTTGCGAGTTCATGAATCACATTCATGATCATCTCTTCACTCTCGACATCAATATTCGATGCGGCTTCATCAAAGATATACACCGCACTGTCGCTCCGAAGCAGCGCCCGCGCAATCACAAGACGCTGGCACTGGCCGCCGGAGAGGTTTCCTGCTTTTTCGAGAAGCTCTGTCTGCAGTCCGTTCTGTGTCTGTAAGAATCCCAGCAGATTGACTTTCTGCAGAACTGCCTCCATCTCCTCCTTCGTCGCATCCGGTTTCGCCATGCGCAGGTTCTCTTCTACGGTTCCTTTAAATAAGTAACTGTTGTGGCGGACCAGAACAACATGCTTCATCAGATCCGTCTCATTGACTTCCGAGAGCGGCACGCCGCCCAGGGTGATGCTTCCCGCATATCCGCGGTTCTTTGCCGCAAGGATGCCCGCGATCGTACTCTTTCCGCAGCCGGATTCGCCGACCAGTGATACAAAACTGCCCGCCGGGAGCGTCAGGTCAATGCCTTTTAAGATTTCCCGGTCCTCTTCATAGGAAAAATGTACATCCTCCAACACGACATCCAGCGGTCCGTCCGGCAGCGTCCGCTCTCCCGTCTGCGGCTCCGGCAGATCGAGGATTTTGAAAATCTTGTCACTCGCCGCCATGCCGTTCATCGCGATGTGGAAGAATGATCCGAGCAGACGAAGCGGCAGGAAAAAACTCGCTCGCCAGCAGCACAATGCAGAGCGTGCCGGACACGGTGAGATTTCCTTTCAGAAATTCCGATACCGCCACCGCCATGCCAACCGCCGCGCCGCCGTATGCTACGATGTCCATCACGCTCGTTGAGTTGAGCTGCATCGTCAGAACTTTCATCGTGATCCGGCGGAAGTTCTGGGATTCCACATCCATCTCGTCGGCTTTCTGCTGGTCGGCCTGATAGATTTTTAAGGTCGTCAGACCCTGCAGATTTTCAAGGAACGAATCGCCGAGCCCTGTGTAAATACTCCAATATTTGTTCAGCAGCTTCTTCGCAATCTTCTGCACAACCACAATCGAAATCGGGATCAGCGGCACACAGATCAGAAGAATCACGCTCGCTTTCATGCTCACCCGGCAGAGGATGGCGAACAGCGTGAGCGGCGCAATCAGGCTGTAGAACAGCTGCGGAAGATACTTTCCAAAATAGGTTTCGAGCTGCTCCACGCCTTCCGTGGATACCTGTACGACCTCCGAGGATGATACCTGTTCGCTGTAGGATGCCCCCAGTTTCAGCATTTTCTCATAAATTTTTTCACGCAGAATCCGTTTCACATCCACACACGCAAGATACGAAGACCTCGCACCCATCCGCTCGCAGAAAAAGCGGATCACAACAACAATTGCCAGCATAAAAACCGTCCGTTTCACAGCCGTCGCCGTTACCGCGCCATACACAACCCGCTCCAGCAGATCGGCAATCGTAAATACCGCGATCACCTGCGACAGAAGCGCCGCCCACTGCCACAGAATCGTGTACACGATATACTTTTTCGCGTGGGACAGCAGCCCCACCAGTCTTGTTTTAATCATAAGTACCTCTCTTTTATGCTTTTGCTTTTCGCTTCTCTCTCATGCTGCAAATCAAATGCCAGATAGCTAAAATCGGATGATACAGCAGCATCCTCGGTCCCGAAAACCGCATAACGGCGCGGATCTTTTCCCGCATTTCCGGCTTGTAGCAGTGTACTTTGCAGTTTGCGCAGAATGTTTTCTGTTCCATGAAGGGACATTTCTGGCTCCGCTGTTTTGCATAGTCCGCTAATTTCTGACATTCCGGACACATCCCGCCGGATGCATTCCCCTCTTTTCCATGACTCTTCCGGCAGTACAGGCGGATCATCTCTTCCACGACGTACTGTTCTTTCTGCCGCTTTTTTTCTACTTTGTTCATTTTGTTTCTCCTAGGATATGATCTTCTGTTTTTACGGTTTTGACCCGCAGGAAGAAATACAAAATATGGCACATCCATACCACAGCAATACAGATTCTTCCAATCGGCACATTCTTCATAGCAAAAAAGCCGATCGCCATCACAACCGTTACCATCCCGATAATTTTACATTTCGTTCCTACCGTCATCGCCCGATGCTGTACGAAGCTGTCGAGATGCTTCTTATATAATTGAGTTCCAATAAACCAGCTGTGCAGCCGTTCCGAACTTTTCGCAAAGCAGAACAGGGTCGCCATATAGAATGGAACTGTCGGCAGAATCGGAAGCACAATGCCGATGGTGCCAAATCCCAGGCACAGAAAGCCGAGTACGATCCAAAATATTTTAAATGGACTCTTCATAATTTTCCTCCTTTCTTATCGAATAATAAATAGAAAAATAGCCGCCCATGGTTCTTGGCGAATACATGAGCGGTTAGTTATCACTTACGCTAGTTATAGATTAACATTGTTTGCCTTTCGTGTCAAACACATTTCACTCCTGAGAGAACGCTCCTCTGCTTGCAGAATAACTGCTGTTATTTCAACTCACGAAGTGTGATACATCATACCCTAAATAATTCCGCCAATGTTTGAAGATTCAACTCACGGAGGGCGACAAAACTGGTGGTTGCGTTATCCCACCTTTTTACGTACTTCAACTCACGCCCTCACGGAGGGCGACAAGGATTCTGTCGCCGTAGCGGCGGATGCCCTGATTTCAACTCACGCCCTCACGGAGGGCGACATTATGGATTATTTGTATCGCTATATGCAGTGTATTTCAACTCACGCCCTCACGGAGGGCGACGTGGTTTCAAATTTATATCAAGCATAGGTTAGCCATTTCAACTCACGCCCTCACGGAGGGCGACATCTCATACACATAGTTATTCATCAATTTATATATTTCAACTCACGCCCTCACGGAGGGCGACTCTGCCACTTTTACTTTTCCGGCCCACTCCCGGTTATTTCAACTCACGCCCTCACGGAGGGCGACGCGGTACTGCCCGGAATGTACCGCAGAACAGCGCATTTCAACTCACGCCCTCACGGAGGGCGACGCACATCA
>ENA-OQKJ01000153-OQKJ01000153.1-human-gut-metagenome-genome-assembly--contig:-NODE-153-length-17506-cov-3.516831_pt1 | contig 17506 bp, 13 predicted proteins | sample MGYA00242647_ERZ504795 | MGnify/ENA primary metagenome ERZ504795 (study PRJEB26092, sample SAMD00036398) | human gut metagenome | host: Homo sapiens | study: EMG produced TPA metagenomics assembly of...
ACGTTACCATCCGCGAGACCGGCGAGGATGAGGCCGAGGAATACGATATCGTGGGCCGCACCGAGGCTGATGCCTTCAACGGTAAAATCAGCGATGAGAGCCCCGTGGGTCACGCCCTGATGGGCAAGGCTGTGGGCGAAAAGGTCGAAGTGCTGCTGCCCACCGGCCAGACCGTGGAGTACACTGTGCTGGCTATCACCCATTCTGCAAACTAAGTAGGAGTAACCATGGAAGAGCAAAAGAGAAACCCCGCTGCGGGGCTGTCCGAGAGCGAGCAGGTACAGGTGCGCCGCCAGAAGCTGGCCGACCTGCAGGCCGCCGGCAACGACCCCTTTACCCTGACCAAGTTCCCGCAGGACGCGTATTCCGCCGACCTGAAGGAAGAATTTAAGGAACTGCCCAACGAGACCGACAGCGGCAAGCTGGTGGCACTGGCAGGCCGTATGATGTCCAAGCGCGTCATGGGCAAGGCCAGCTTTGCCCATCTGCGCGACGACAAGGGCGATATCCAGCTTTATGTCCGCCGCGACGAGCTGGGTGACGAGGCCTACGCCGCCTTTAAAAAGCTGGACGTGGGCGACATTATCGGCGTGAAGGGCGAGGTGTTCCGCACCAAGACCGGCGAGCTGAGCGTGCGCGCCACCGAGCTGACCCTGCTGGCCAAGAGCCTGCGCCCCCTGCCCGAGAAGTTCCACGGCCTGACCGATACCGAGATGCGTTACCGTCAGCGCTATGTGGACCTGATCGCAAACCCGGAGGTGAAGGACACCTTCATCAAGCGCAGCCGCATCCTGAAGGAAATCCGCGCTTATTTGGACGAGAAGGGCTTTTTGGAGGTGGATACCCCCATCCTGACCCCCTTCGAGATCGGTGCTTCTGCACGCCCCTTCTACACCCATCACAACACCCTGAACATGGACATGGTGCTGCGCATCGAGACCGAGCTGTACCTCAAGCGCCTGATCGTGGGCGGCATGGACCGCGTGTACGAGGTGGGCCGCATCTTCCGCAACGAGGGCATGGACCCCAAGCACAACCCGGAGTTCACCACCATTGAGCTGTATCAGGCCTTTACGGATTTCCATGGCATGATGGATCTGGTGGAGGAGCTGTACAAGCGCCTTGCCCTCAAGATCTGCGGCAGTCTGGTCATTCCGTATCAGGGCAAGCAGATCGATATGAGCCACTGGGAGCGCCTGACCATGGTGGAGGCTGTGAAGAAGTATTCCGGTGTGGACTTCAACGACTGGCAGACCGATGCGGACGCCATCGCTGCCGCCAAGGCGCACAACGTGGAACTGCCCGAGGTGCCCACCAAGGGCGCCATTCTGGCCGAGTTCTTCGATGCCTTTGTGGAGGATAAGCTGATCCAGCCCACCTTCATCTACGATTATCCTGTGGAGATCAGCCCGCTGGCCAAGCGCAAGCCGGATGATCCCGCCTTCACCGAGCGCTTCGAGTATTTCATCGACTGCACCGAGTACGGCAACGCCTTCAGCGAGCTGAACGATCCCATCGACCAGAAGGGCCGCTTCGAGCGTCAGGTAGCCGAGCGCAAGGCCATCGAGCCCGACTGCAAGGCACAGGTGGACTACGACTACGTGAACGCACTGGAGTACGGCCTGCCCCCCACGGGCGGTCTGGGCTTCGGCGTAGACCGTCTGGTGATGCTGCTCACCGATAGTGCCTCTATCCGTGATGTGCTGCTGTTCCCCACGATGAAGCCGATTGAGCAGTAAATCGCAAAAATAAAACGCAGATACGAGTGAATTTTAAAACGATTTCACCCATCATCTGCGTTACTACACCACAACTACACCAATTTTCGGACGTTTTCCCGAAAAGGAGCCTTACAAAGCGGTGTGGTGTAAGAATTGAATAGGTGGATTGGTGTAGTAGGTACACCGAACTCCCAAAACGAAGATACGGCAGCTATGTTGCGAAAAACAACGTAGCTGCCGCTTTTTGTTTCGTATAGAGATTTTATGCTGACAGGCAACTTCTCCTGTGGTTAAATCAATTTGTCGTTGGCAAGTGTCAAACACTCCTGATTTGGCATACGCCAAAATTTACGCCAATTTAGCGCAGTTCCTCAAGCAATGCCGTGCAGCCTTCCAGTATATCCTGCCATGTGGCTTCAAAATCTCCCGTGAACCATGGGTCTGCCACTTCACGGGGATGATCCGTATGCGCCATCAGCAGCGAGACTTTATGCTGTGGGTCTCCGCCGACAAGCCGCAGGATGTCGCACAGATTACTTTCGTCCATGCCAATCAGATGATCATACCGTGCATAATCCAGCCGGGTCATCTGCCGGGCTGTCTTGCCGTTGCAGTCGATGCCATGTTCTGCCAGCTTCTGCCGTGCAGGAGGATAGACCGGATTTCCGATTTCCCATGCACTGGTGGCGGCTGATGCGATTTCAAATTGCTCGGATAGTCCTGCCTTGGACGTAAGGTCTTTCATCACATACTCCGCCATCGGGCTTCGGCAGATATTTCCGAGACAAATAAATAAGATCCTGGTCATGCCGGGTCGTTCTCCTTTTGGCTTACAAAAGCATAGCCGCCGTGGGTAGTGCGGATAAAGCTACCGCAGCCGGCCAGCTTCTTTCGCAGATTGGAAACGGTATTTGCCACGACCTTTAAGGTGTCGTCACAGCTTTGTCCCCACACAGCACGGAAAAGCTCTTCTTTTGAGAAGATTTGTCCTTCGTGGGAGGCAAGCATCAGCAGCAAATCGAACTCCAGTCGTGTAAGGGAGACTTTTCTGCCGTTGCACGACACTTCGTGGGTCATTCCGTCCAGTGTAAGCCCCGGAAGAACCAACTTCTCCCATGAATCAATGGATATTTGCTCTGCCTCGATGTGCTCTCGTTCCAGAAGCATCCGGATCTTCTGCTCCAATTCCGGGTCAGGCTGTCGGGTCTTTATAACGATCATGGCAAACTCCTGCGTGTATTTTACTCTGCGGCGGTATCCATTTCCCGGAGCAGGTTTACCATCTCGATGGCACTGACTGCACAGTCATAGCCTTTATTACCTGCTTTGGTGCCTGCCCGCTCGATGGCCTGTTCGATGTTTTCGGTGGTCAGAACACCAAAGAGGACGGGAATCCCGCTTTCCAGCGAGACCGTGGCAATGCCTTTGGAAACCTCATTGCACACATAGTCGTAATGGCTGGTAGAACCGCGAATCACGGCACCAAGGCAGATCACAGCATCATACTTTCCGCTTTTTGCCATTTTAGAGGCAACCAGTGGGATCTCAAAAGCACCCGGAACCCATGCAACATGAATATCAGCGTCCTGCACATCGTGCCGGAGCAGACCATCCATTGCTCCGCTCAGAAGTTTGGACGTGATAAATTCGTTGAAGCGGGCAGCTACGATACCGACCTTGACGTTCTGAGAAACCAGCTTACCTTCAAATGTTTTCATTTTTAAATACCTCTTTCGTTGTTAATATTCCAGAAGATGCCCCATCCGTGCCTGCTTCGTTTTCAGGTAAAACAGGTCATACGGGGTCGCCGTCATCTGAATGGGTACGCGCTCGGAGATCTCCAGCCCAAACTCGGAGAGCTGATATACTTTGTCCGGGTTATTGGTAAGCAGGCGCAGGCTTTTTACGCCAAGTTCCCGGAGAATCTGTGCGCCGAGATAATACTCCCGTTCATCTCCATGGAACCCCAGAGCGAGATTGGCTTCCAGCGTATCCATGCCCTGCTCCTGAAGTTCATAGGCACGCAGTTTGTTGATCAGACCGATGCCCCGGCCTTCCTGCCGCATATAGAGCAGGATACCCCGGCCTTCTTTTTCGATCTGCGTCATGGCAGCGGCCAGCTGCTGGCCGCAGTCGCAACGCAAAGAACCAAATGTATCTCCTGTCAGGCATTCCGAGTGGACGCGGCACAGAATATTCTTTCCATCGCCAATGTCACCTTTTACCAGTGCAATGTGATGCTCTCCGTTCAGGCGGCTCACAAAACCATAAGCTCTGAAGGTGCCATACTTGGTGGGCAGGTTCACCGCCGTTACCCGATCGACCAGTTTATCGTGACACTTGCGGTACTCCTGTAAATCACGGATGGTGATGAATTTGATCTGGAAACGCTCTGCCAGCTTTGCCAGTTCAGCGGTGCGCATCATCGTGCCATCCTCCCGCATGATCTCGCAGCACAGGCCGCATTCTTTCAGCCCTGCCAGACGGCACAGGTCAACCGTTGCTTCTGTGTGACCGCTGCGCTCCAGCACACCGTTCTTTTTTGCCAGAAGGGGGAACATATGGCCCGGTCTGCGGAAATCTTCTGCTTTTGCGTGATCGTCCACACAAGCCATCGCCGTAATGGAACGCTCTGCGGCAGAAATGCCCGTAGAAGTAGAAACGTGGTCGATGGACACCGTAAATGCCGTTTCATGGTTGTCGGTGTTATGCTGCACCATCTGCGGAAATTGCAGCTTCTGGACGAAAGCCTCGGACATCGGCATACAGATCAGACCTTTGCCGTGGGTCGCCATAAAGTTGATGTTTTCGGTGGTGGCAAATTCGGCAGCACAGATGAAGTCCCCCTCGTTTTCACGGTCGGGGTCATCCGTTACCAGAATGATTTTTCCTTGCTTCAGGTCTTGCAAAGCTTCGGGAATGGTATTGAAGTTCATCGTAAACTCTCCTTAAAAGCCGCAACGCAGCAGCATTTCTTTTGTGAGCGTGTTTTGCTTCGGTGTTTCTGATGGAAGCAGCCTCTCGATATATTTTCCAACAACATCGGTTTCCAAATTGACAAAATCCCCTTTGTGCCGCTGGTTCAGGTTCGTCTGACGGACGGTGTGCGGTATCGTGGACACGGAAAAGCCCGTAGGTTCCACCGCAGCCACGGTCAGGCTGATACCGTCTATTGTGATAGAGCCTTTTTCAACGACATAGCGAAGGATCGCAGAATCTGCATGAATGGTGTACCAGATAGCCGTATCGTCTTTTCGGATATTAGCAATGCGTCCGACGCCATCCACATGGCCTGCTACGATGTGTCCGCCAAAACGTCCGTTGGCCGGCATGGCACGTTCCAGATTGACAGCACTTCCAACGGTGAGCTGTGCAAGTGCAGAGCGGTTCAAGGTCTCGTGCATGACATCCGCAGCAAAGCTATCCGGGAAGAGCTGCCTGACGGTCAGACAGATGCCGTTGACGGCGATGCTGTCGCCGATCCTGGTTTCTTCCAGAATCGTTTTTGCACGAACAGTCAGTACAGCGGAATGCTGTCCCCGATTGATGGATTTTATTGTTCCGACTTCTTCCACGATTCCGGTAAACACGGGTACTCCACCTCACTTTCGATCAGGAAATCTTCGCCAAGCTGTTCCAATCGGCTGTTCTTCAGGCGGAATGCAGCATCCGGAAACGAAACACCTGCACCCTCAATGGGTGCTTTGGCATCCCTACCTCCGAACAGCTTCGGGGCGATGTAAGCCTGTACCTGCTGCACGATGCCGCTTTCCAGTGCAGACCAGTTCAAGGTTCCGCCGCCTTCCAGCAGAATGCTGTCGATCTGCTCCTGCCCCAGCTGTTCCATCAGTTGCAGAAGATTCACATGACCGCATTGCTCTTCCAGACAAAGGACTCGGCACCCGGTCTGTTGATATGCCGCCTGCTTCTCTGGGTCGCCGCAGCAGGTCGCAAGAATGGTGGGGACCTGTTTGGCGGTCGTGACTACCTGTGATTGCAGCGGTGTCCGCAAATGTGTATCACAGATGATCCGGACGGGATCACGGCCACCCTCTATCCGGCAGGTCAGCAGCGGGTCATCTGCCAGAATGGTTCCGACTCCCACCATAATGCCGCGGAATCGGTGTCGCTGCCGTTGAACATGAGTCCGGGCAATTTCCCCGGTGATCCATTTGGAAGCGCCTGTGTATGTGGCGATTTTTCCGTCCATTGTCATGGCGTATTTCATGGAAACGAAGGGGCGTTTTGTGGTGATATAGTGGAAGAACACCTTGTTCAGCGCATCGCATTCCTCTTGCAGAACATTTTCGGTCACATCTATGCCGTGTGCGCGCAGGATTGCAATTCCTTTTCCGGCTACCAGCGGATTCGGGTCAGCGGAACCCACGACCACCCGGTGAATGCCCGCGTCCAGAATCGCATCCACGCAGGGCGGCTGCTTTCCGTAATGGCAGCACGGCTCCAATGTCACATACATGGTCGCTCCCTGCGGATCTTCGGTGCAGGATGCCAGCGCATTGCGCTCCGCATGAGCCTGACCGTATTTCTGGTGCCAGCCCTGTCCGATGATCCTGCCCTCTTTTACGACCACGGCACCCACCATCGGGTTGGGCGATGTCCACCCGCAGCCCTTTTTTGCAAGCTGCAAAGCCAGACGCATATAGTCTTTGTCGTTCATCGTGTTGCCTCCAAAAGAAAAAGCCCTGAACAAAAACGTTCAGGGCAAGCCGAAAAACACAAGGGATCCTTGTGCAAAAAAGAAAGCTCCAGAATGCAAACGCATCCCAGAGCAACCTCCACAAGCGCAGGACCGTACGGGTTCTGCACTTGATATCTTCTTTCATCCAGACTGTACTGTCGGCTTCGGAGTTTCACCGAATCATGCCTTACGGCTCGTGGGCTGTACCACCGGTAGGGAATTGCACCCTGCCCTGAAGATTTATGATTCAATTACAGCGGCATTATAGCACGGCTTCTTTCGGATTGCAAGGGCATTCTGCAAACCGGGACGAAACCGGGATGAAGATGGTTTGAGGGTGGGAATGAAACTTTTTGGCTGTTGTTGCCTTGTCAAGAGGGCTGGCACCGCCCAGCCCTCTCTCTTTTTGCCAAAGTTTCCCTTGCTTTTTCTTGCAAGCTGCCGAAAACAACGCGCTTTCAAAACTTTTTGTTGACACGGCTCGATTTTTGTGGTAATCTATCCCAACAATTGAATATAACATATTTTTACATATTCGTTCAGACCCTGCGGGGCTGAACATCTTGGCTTTCAGCCGTTACATAACCGACTAGCACGACCTTCCAGAAAAAGCGAAGGCAGGGCTGGTCTGTTTTGTGACGGCTTTTTTATTGCCGTTTTGCCCGTTGGACCTTGAAAACCGCATGACCGTCTGCATGGGATACCCGGCGATGACCCTGAGAAGGAGAGCCGGAAAACGCCGCCGGAGGGGGGCAGGAAAGCCATGCAGAGAGAACGGCAATTCACCTCATGTGGTCAAAATGAGCACATGAGGTGAAACGGACGTTTATCTACTCGTTGCGGCAGGAGAAATCAATGTAGACAAATTGTCCACATTGATTTGCCGTAACCCAAAGGACGTTTATCCACCTGTTGCAGCAGAGAAAATCCATGTGGCCAAATTGACCACATGGATAAGCCGCAGCACCGAAGAAAGGATGTGTGCCTATGGGAAACAACTTTACCCCTGCATGGATCAAGAAAGGCTTCTTCAACGAATCCCTGTTTTGTGACGATTTCCTGAGCACCCACCAGCTGCTTTACTCGAACGGCGCATTTTTCACCCCGGACGGACGAATGGTGGACCCCATGCCCCTGCGGTGTGAGATCTTCGAGATGATGCGTGAATACGTTGGGGCGAACCTCGCCAAGAGGGTCACCAATGTGGTGGATGTGCTGAAGCTGGCGGCACAGGTGGAGGACTTCCCGCCTGTCACTGACCGTATCGCACTGGCAAACGGCACCCTGTATCTGGACGGTACCTTTCAGGAGGGCAAGCCGGAGATCGTGCGCAACCGCCTGCCTGTCAAGTATGACCCGAAAGCCGCCCAGCCCGTCCACTGGCTGCGGTTTCTGTCCGACCTGCTCTACCCGGAGGACATCCCCACAGTGCAGGAGTTCATCGGGTACTGCCTGATCCCCAGCAACAAGGGGCAGCGCATGATGGTCATTAAGGGCAGCGGCGGAGAGGGCAAGTCGCAGATCGGCGTGGTACTGTCCAAGCTGTTCGGCTGCAACATGAAGGATGGCAGCATCGGCAAGATCTCGGAGAACCGCTTCGCCCGTGCCGATCTGGAGCACACCCTGCTCTGTGTGGACGACGATATGCGGATGGAAGCCCTGCGCCAGACCAACTATGTCAAGTCCATCGTGACCGCACAGGGGCAGATGGACTTGGAGCGCAAGAGCAAGCAGAGCTATCAGGGTTGGATGTACGCCCGTCTGCTGGCATTCAGCAACGGCGACCTGCAGGCATTGTATGACCGCTCGGACGGTTTCTACCGCCGTCAGCTCATCCTGACCGCCAAGGACAAGCCCCTGTCCCGTGTGGATGACCCGGACATTGCCGAGAAGATGGCGGCAGAGGTCGAGGGCATCCTGCTGTGGGCATTTGAGGGCTTGCAGCGGCTGGTGAAGAATGGTTTCCAGTTCACCGAGAGTGACCGTGCCAAGCGCAACCGGGAACTGGTGAAGCGGGACAACAACAATGTGTTTGATTTCCTCGAATCCGAGGGCTACATCCGCCTGAAGGCGGATGCCTGTACCAGCTCGAAAGAGCTGTATGAGGTCTACAAGATGTGGTGCGAGGAGAACAGCCTGAATGCGATCAAGGCCAGAGGATTCAGCGATGCGCTGATCGCCAACCAGCGCAGGTATAATCTGGAATCCACCAACAACATCGTCAACTCGTCCGGGCGGAGAGTCCGGGGCTTTGTGGGCATCGAAGCCCTTGTGCAGCCCGACCTCACCCCCAATGGCTGGCGGGCATGACCCCCTATAAAGGAAAACTTGGGCGTTTTGCTGCGTACGTGCGTACGCGGCGGATGCCCTTTCTCTGTACGCACGTACGCAGCGATTGACCGAAAACGCGCCATATAAGGGGCTTTGGTTGGTGGTCAAAACGACCACCAACCAACCCCATAGCGTTAAGTGCCGGAAAGCGGCACTTGCCAGCATCCACCCAAATCCCCAAAATGGGAATCAAGGTGAGATGGCCGTTATCAGACCGTCTATCTGCCTGTTACCATTTTGGTAACAGGCAAAATCAGTGGGTCAAAATGACCCACTGAAAAGCCGGACGAGCTGTCCATACGGGACAGCTTGCCCAGTGCAGGAGTGCAGAGGACGCAGTCCTTTGCCCCAGTGATATGATGCTGTGCGTCATATCCTACTGGGTATTATCTGGCGCAAAATGGCGGCAGATCCAGCAGCTCCGCTGCTGCGCACTCTCCCGGCAAGCTGTTGAAATGAAAGAAGCTCCTGCTAAACCTTATACCAAAATCAGGAAAAAGTAATCAAAACGGGTTCACTTAGGGGGACAATAATAGGCCTACGAAGCCCACGACTTTTGCAATTTCAGGTGCTATGATAATTACAGAGATGCAGCATCTTAATGATTCCCCGCAAAGAAAGAATAGGGATGCCACAAGAAATGGGAACGATGCTTCCTACTTTCACCGAAAATTAGGAACTCTCAGTTCCTGTTCGATTCCAAGTTTCTCTGTTATACTTTTCTTGCAGAGCGAAAGCAAACTCTTCTAAGCGGAAAGCGACAAACGCCATGATCTCCCACTGAGGGAAGGAGCGATAGGTCACTTTCTTTGCAGTATGACAACCACATAAATCCTTTTTTGAAAGGACTACCTCTCGATTCCGAGAGAAGATTTCAAGACTTGATCTTGAAATGCATGACCCTTTGCTTGGAAGAATTGTATTACTCTTGTGATCTAATAGCATGAGTGACCGTACACAAAAATACAGGAAAAGAGGGATGTCTATCTGAAATTAACACGACACAATGGACGAGCCGGAACCCACGGCACCTATAACCCCAAGCACAATGACCGCAGTTTCAACCTTTCCAACAGCGAGCACATTGACCCGGAACGAGCTAAAGGTAACATCTACTGGGACTGCTATCATGGCATCCGTTCTGCATCCGACAAGGATAAACAGACTGCCGCATTCAGCGATGTGGAGAAGATGTTCTATGAAATCCATTACGCTCACTTTGTGGAGAACCAGAACGCCCGCAATGCGAAGATTCGCCACACCGAGCGCAATCGAACCATAGAGGACTTGCTTGCGGGTAAGAAAACCTGCCCGGAAGAAACCATCTACCAGCTGGGAACATTGGACGAACACGCATCGGTGGAAGATCTGGTTTTAGTGGTGACAGAGTTTATGTCCGAATTTCATGAGCGCTTCGGCACTCATGTTCATCTGCTGGACTGGGCACTGCATCTGGACGAAAGCACACCCCACATCCATGAGCGTCATGTGTTCGACTGTGAGAACAAGTACGGCGAGATGGCACCCCAGCAGGAAAAGGCGTTGGAAGCGTTGGGCTTCGAGCTGCCCAACCCGGACAAGCCCCTCAGCCGCCGCAACAACCGCAAGATCACCTTTGATGCCGCCTGCCGAAAGATGCTGTTTGAGATCGCCAAGCGGCACGGTCTGGAATTGGAGGAAGAAGCAGAATACGGCAACCGCAAATATCTGGAGAAGCAGGACTTCATCCTTGCCAAGCAGAAGGAGCAGCTTGCCGTCCAGCAGAACAGGCTAGACGAATTGACCCTCAAGGTCAACGACATGGAAACGCTGATCGATGAAGTTTCGGCTGCGGCCTACGACAAGGCGGTGGAGGTCGTGACGGATGTGGTGCGCACTGAAACCCGCAAGGAAGATATGCGGATGATCGAGGACACGAAGAAGTGGGTGCTGTCTCCGGAACGCAAGGCTCCGCAGGCCACGAGGGAGTATGCCGCCCATCGTTTGGACGGCGTGCTGGACAAGTTCCTCAAGACCTTGCAGACCACCGCTGCCCGCTTGCAGGAAAAGCTGCTGAAACCAGAAGTCCGGCAGAAGGGCAAGGAGCAGGTCAAGGAGAAAGCACGGGATTCCGTTCTGCAACTGCTGAACCGCTTGCAGGCAGAACAGGCGCAGCGGAATCCATCTGCACCGCCTACCGCCGAAAAATCAGAAAATCGTTTTCAATAATAGTACGAGGTGATGTTTATTGAGCAAGGAAGTCAACGAAGAACGTACTCCCAGAACCGTTGCGGACGTAAAAGAAATGCTGACCAAGCACTCCAACGGCGAGATCCAGCGGACGATCCAGAACTGCATCACGGTTCTGCAGAACGACCATGTGCTTGCCGATGCCATCCGGCTGAACCTGTTGAGCGAGCGCATCGACATTGTGAAGACCGTGGGCTGGCCTCGCTCCGGCAAGACGCTGAACGACACCGATATGAAGTATATCCTGCGGAGAATGGAGAAGTACGGTATTTCCAGCGAAAAGAAGATCGAATCTGCCATCCACATCGTTGCCAATGAAAACCGCTACCACCCCATCCGGGACTACCTGAACGGCCTGAAATGGGATGGAACAAAGCGGATAGCTCACGTCCTGCACCACTTTCTCGGTGCTGCGGAGGACGAGTACACTTGCGAAGCCATGAAAATCTTTCTGCTGGGAGCCATCAAGCGAGTATTCCAACCGGGATGTAAATTTGAAACCATGCTCTGTCTGGTGGGCGGTCAGGGTGCGGGGAAGTCCACCTTCTTCCGTCTGCTGGCCGTTAAGGACGAGTGGTTCTCGGATGACCTGCGGCGGCTGGACGGTGACAACGTGTACCGCAAGCTGCAAGGTCACTGGATCATCGAAATGTCGGAGATGATTGCCACCGCCAACGCCAAGAGCATTGAGGAGATCAAGAGCTTTCTCAGCAAGCAGAAGGAAACCTATAAAGTCCCCTACGAGACCCATCCTGCCGACCGTTTGCGTCAGTGTGTTTTTGCTGGTACGACAAATCGGCAGGATTTTTTGCCCCGTGACCGCACGGGCAACCGCCGCTTTATTCCCATCCCGGTGGACGCGGAACTGGCCGAAGTTCACATTCTGGACAACGAGGAGGAATCCCGTGCCTATATCGACCAGCTTTGGGCAGAAGCCATGACCATCTACAACAGCGGTAATTACAAGCTGGCGTTCAGCCCTGCCATGCAGGAAACGCTGCAGGCCCACCAGCAGGACTTCATGCAGGAGGATGCACAGGCTGGTATGATTTATGCCTTTCTGGAGGACTACACGGGTGACCGGGTGTGTTCCAAGCAGCTTTACGCGGAAGCACTGGGCAACACCAATATCCCGGCAGAGTGGGAGACCCGTGCTATCTGCGAGATCATGAACACAGGAATTTCGCGCGGCGATATTCAAGGCTGGCAGGCTCATAAAACCGCCAAGCGTTACCCGAAGTACGGCGTTCAGAAAGGCTGGGAGCGCGTAACCAGCCCCGAAACCGGGGCTGAAAATTTCTCCGAAATAACGGATGTAGAAGCTAAGCAGCTGGGCTTTCCCTTCTGACGAGCAGCGGTTACACGTTTAGTTACAGATTCGGTTACACCTCAGTTACGGCGGAAAAGCCGTATGGCTGCTGCGTTTTCCTCTTTCTGTAACCATGTAACCTTAAAAAGAGAAGAAAAAGTATAAAGCTCACCGGATGCCCTGTGTGCAGAAAAAGAGAGTTTTCCTGCCCGGTTACAGGCGTTCGGTTACAAGGAATTGGAGGTCTGCCTATGAAGGAAGTTCGCGTTTGCGAAGCAATGAAGTCCCCGGTGGGGACTTTAAGCGACGGAACGGTCTTGCATCAGCAAGATGGAGGGACCAAGTCCCGACAAGTTCCAATCTGGGAAAAGAGCAATCTGACGCTGGAAGAAGCTGCGGCTTACTCCGGCATTGGCATCAACAAGCTGCGTGAAATCACGAATGAAGATAAATGCAAATTCGTCCTCTGGGTGGGAAACAAGCGTCTGATCAAACGTCGCCTGTTCGATTGCTTTGTCGAGCAAGCATATTCTATTTGAGAGGTTGCCAAAGGCTGCAAATGTGAAACCGTCCTTTTCTCATTCGCTGCGGGTGGAAATCGCATGGTTGATGTGTTATACTGACACTGACCTTATAGATGCGCTTTTCACAGAAAGGAGTTTCTAAATGCCTGAAAAGCGCAAGGATAGCAAGGGCCGTGTTTTGAAGGATGGCGAAAGCCAGAGAGCAAATGGCACTTACGACTATCGTTATACCGATATCCACAAGAAACGACGTTGTATTTACGCTAAATCCCTGACAGAGCTGCGGAAAAAAGAGGAAGAACTGTGGCGCGATCTGGCAGACGGCATCGACTACGCCGCCGGAGAGATGACGGTGGCTGATCTGGTTGACCGCTATATGAACCTGAAACGTGGGTTGAAACCCAATTCACTTCGGTCGTACAACACGGCGGTCAAGCGGATTCATGCTGACCCTTTCGGGCAAAAAGCCATCAAAACGGTAAAATTGTCCGATGCGAAAGGCTGGTTCGTGTTTCTGCATGACAGCGGTTTCAAGCAAAACACCATAGGAATCCTGCAAAGCGTTGTCAGACCGGCGTTTGAGATGGCGGTGGAGGATGACATCATCCGCAAGAATCCATTCAAGTTCAAGCTGTCGGATGTTGTGCCGAAGGACGCTTATGTGCGCAATGCCCTGACCAGAGAACAGCAGGAGAAATATCTGCAATTCGTTCAGGACTACGGCGGCAACTATTATGATGATATCGTCATTCTTATGGGAACCGGCTTGCGGGTGAGCGAGTTGTATGGCCTGACACGAGCAGATATCGACTTTGAGCGGCATTGTATCCATGTGCGGCGGCAGCTTTGCCGGACGGCTGAAAAGCCCTACTTTGTCACACCGCCGAAAACCAAAAGCGGTATCCGCAATGTTCCCATGACAGATACCGTTTGTGCAGCATTGCGGCGTGTAGAAAAGCCAGAGCGTCCACGAAAGTGGAAGCGCTGGTGGATGGTTGCAGCGGATTCCTCTTTCTGGACAAGTCCGGAATGCCGAAGGTGGCAATGCACTTGGAAAACTATATGCGTGGCGTGCAGGGAAAGTTTGAGAAGGCGTACGGCAAACCTGTTCCGCGCATTACACCTCATGTGCTGCGACACACCTTCTGCACCAATGTCCAGCAGGCCGGGCTGGATGTAAAAAGCCTGCAATACCTGATGGGACACTCCAATGCCAGTGTGACGCTGGATGTCTACACGCACAGCAGTTTTGAATCGGTTGAGAAGGCCTTTGAACAGATTGTCGGCAACCTGTGATTTTCGATGTATGAAACAGAATTGCTTACGCCGAAACTTACGCCAAAACTTACGCCAATCACCCGGTAAGTGGCGTAGATTTGCGTAGAAAAGCGTGGATCGTGCAAAAACGGAGAATCTGGAAAAATCGGCTTGTGGCCTTGATAATTCTACAAAAGTCTACGTTTCCCGATATTCGTGATTCGGCTCCAAAAGTGTGGTTTGGAAGGGCGGCATGTACTAAGCCGTACCAGTCTTTCTTAAAAAGAAACGCCAAAGAGGCGGAACTTTTCTTCGGAGAGGTTCCGCCTCTTTTTATGTATACCCCGCGCCCCGGCTGCCCACCCTAACCACAGGGAAAGGGGGCGCGGGGATGTCTGGCAAACGGGTATTGGCGGTGTATGCCGCCTTGCTGCTGGGATTTGCGGTGGTGCTGTGCCGGTTGTATCTGCTGGCGCTGCACCCCGCCTATGCTGCGCGGGCTGCGGCGCAGAGCACGGTCACCCTGCAGTTGCCCGCCCGACGGGGCAACTTTTACGATGCGCAGGGGCGGCTGCTCACCGGCCTTGAGGAGCGCTGGCAGGTGGTATGCTTTCCCGGGCAGGGAAACTACGACCGCCTGTATGCCTGCACCGATGCCGCCGGGCAGGCGCTTTTGTACCGCAGCCGCAGCCGTGCTGCGCCGTTTTTACTGGAGGTAAGCTGCGACCCCGCCCGCCTTGGGCTGACCGGTTATCCTACCGCCCGGCGGTATGCGGCGGTGCCGCTGTGTCAGCATTTGCTGGGCTATCTGGATAGCACGGGTCATGGCGCTGCCGGGCTGGAAAAGGCGCTGGACGCCGTGCTTTCCGGCACAGGGGAGAACAGCAGCCTTGTCTGCGCCGTGACGGCGCAGGGTACGCTGCGAACCGGAGAAGCACCTAGGCTTTTACAAGCCGACAGCGGGGCGCTTGGCGTGCAGCTGGCCATCTCCCGCCCGGTGCAGCGGGCAGTGGAAGCAGTGGCGGCAAGTACCATAACGAACGGCTGCATTCTGGTGCTGGATACCGCCACAGCGGCGGTGCGCGCCAGCGTCAGTGTGCCGTGCTACGACCCGGAGCGCCTTGCCGACAGCCTGCAGGCGGAGAACAGTCCTTTCCTGAACCGGGCACTGCAAAGCTACGCGGTGGGCTCAGTGTTCAAGCCGGTGCTGGCTGCGGCTGCGCTGGAAGCGGGCTTGCAGCCGGTTTTCGAGTGCACTGGCGCGGTGGTAGTGGATGGGCAAATCTTCCGCTGCGCGGGCGGGGTGCCGCATGGACAGGTGGACCTTGCCGCCGCGCTGGAAAAAAGCTGCAACGGCTATTTTATCCGTCTGGGACAGCAGCTGGGTGCGGAAAGCTTGCTGGACGCCGCTAAAGCCTTTGGCTTTGGGCAGAGCCTGCCGCTGGCAGAGGGGCTTGCCGCCGAGGCCGGGCAGCTGCCCGCCCGCAGGAGCTGGCGCAAAGCGGGCAGCTTGCCAATTTCAGCTTGGGCAGGGCAGCCTGCTGGCAGCGCCTATGCAGGTGGCGGCACTGTTCAACACCATTGCAGCGGACGGCGTATACCGCAGCCCTTATGTGCTGCAAGCCACGCTGGACGAGACCACCGGACAACCGGTGGAGACCCTCAGCCACCCCCGGGGGCGGCGGGTGATCTCAGCACAGAACGCAGCGCTTTTGCGCGCTATGCTGGTACAGGTGGTGCAGCAGGGCACCGCACAGGATGCCGCCGGGCTTTCCGGTGGGGCGGGCGGCAAGACCGGTACCGCCCAGACCGGGCAGTTCACCCCGGAGGGCACCGAGCGCTGCAACCTGTGGTTTGCGGGGTTCTGGCCGGCAGAAAAGCCCCGCTATACCATTGTGGTATTGCAGGACGGTGCGGTGCACACGGCGTACTCCGGTGCAGCCATCTTTGCGCAGGTCTGCAACGCGCTGGAAGCAGCGGGTTAAATGCGCGGATTCTACTTGCAATTTTGGCTTTGTTATGCTACTATATAGTTGTATTTTTGCGTAGTTTTCCGTATTTACAAATAAAAGGAGCGTTACGATTCATGTCTGTTATCGAAATTGTTGGCGGTGCCATTCTGCTGGTGGCTTCGCTGGTCATCGTTTTCCTCACCCTCATGCAGCACACCCACGGTCAGGGCCTGTCCGGTGCCATCAACGGCAGTGTGGGCGGTGCCAACAATGCACGTCTGACCCCGGCAGATCAGATGCTGGCTAAGGTCACCCGCATTGCAGGCGTGGTGTTCTTTGTGGTTGCTATTCTGGCTTGCCTGTTTGCAGGCCGTCTGGCAGGCTGAGAAGGCGTTGCAGCCCCGTGAACGGACGGGGCTGTTTTTCTGTGCAGAAAAAAGTGCGGGCAGCCGGTTCTGCGGGCTGCCGCAAAGAGGGGACAGGGAAAGGTGCCCGTCCCAAGGCAGGGCTGTGCTCCGCAGGAGATGCACGGCCACGGAAGTGAAGGAGAAAATATTTTATGGCAATGCGCGATAAAATTGAGCACGCGATCCAGAATCAGCCGTGCACTGTAAAAGATCTGAAGAATAAGTTCGGCGGGGATCGCGGCGCAGACCGCAAGGTGATGGAGGCTGTGGACCAGCTGGTGCACGAGGCTGTCATCTGCCAGCGTCAGGGCGTGTTCTTCACCGTGCGCAGCGGCCGTGCCGATAAGGCGTTGCTGTGCAAGGTGGTAAAGCTGGGCAAGAACTTTGCCTTTGTCATGCTGGAGGACGGCACCAGCGATATCTTTATCCCCGGCCGGTTCACCCGCGGCGCAATGCCCGGCGACAAGGTGCTGGTGGAAAAGTTTGCACATCCCCGGGTAGAGGGCAGCGATGAGGGCGAGATCCTTGCTGTTCTGGAAGAGAAGAATTCTCTGGTGGGCACCATGCACCGCATGGAGGGCCGCCTGAAGTTTGTGCCGGACGATTGCCCTGCAATCTCCATGCAGGTCATGCGGGACTGCGAAGGCAGCGCCAAGGACGGCGACAAGGTTGCAGTGGAGATTCTGCTGCGCGGCAGCCGTCAGGAAGATCACCGCGTGGGCGTGGCCATGCGCTTTGGCAGCTGCGACGAGGCCAAGCGCTGCGCAAAGGCACTGCTCTACGCGCAGGATATCCGCAACCGCTTCCCGGACAAGGTGCGGGACGAGGCCAAAAAGCTGGACAACGCCGAGGTGTCTGCTGCGGACTGCGAGGGCCGCATGGATCTGCGCGCCCTGCCCATTTTTACCATCGACAGCGCCGAGACCAAGGACATCGACGATGCCATCAGCCTGACCAAGACTCCGGACGGCGGCTTTGAGCTGGGCGTGCACATTGCGGATGTTTCCAACTACGTCAAGCCCGGCTCCGAGCTGGACAACGAGGCCTTTAACCGCGCTTACCAGCGTCTACTACGCC
>ENA-OQKJ01000154-OQKJ01000154.1-human-gut-metagenome-genome-assembly--contig:-NODE-154-length-17490-cov-5.858089_pt1 | contig 17490 bp, 16 predicted proteins | sample MGYA00242647_ERZ504795 | MGnify/ENA primary metagenome ERZ504795 (study PRJEB26092, sample SAMD00036398) | human gut metagenome | host: Homo sapiens | study: EMG produced TPA metagenomics assembly of...
GATAACAGGAGCGTCCGGTGTGATTGCGGATACAACGAATGGATATGCATTAGACCAGTCGCTGAATACTTTCTTACCGTTTGCGTCACGTTTCCAAGCGTGGCAGTATGCGTAGTAGGTTCCCTGCTGTACATATTTAAATGTAGTAGAGGTGCTAACCTGGTTCTTGTTTTACAGAAGCATAGTCTTTGTTTTTTGATGCAGTCGCGGTCTGTGGAGATTACATAGTCGTAACCTGCAGCACCTTCTGAATCACCGGAAAGGATTGCTGTTGCCTGATTGCCAACAACTTTAACGCTGCTGATCATTGGAGCATCTGGCTTTTCGTCTGCGGCTTTTCCATCAGCTTTAACAGACTTAGAACCTGTGTAGTTTTTAGAAGTGCTGTTAGCTGTTACTGTGTAGGTTCCGTCTCCGTTGTTCTTGGATGTATATTCTGTGGTTGGAACAGGAATATATCCGTTCATGACAGTTACGACACCATTTGTAACCTTAACATCACAGTCTTTGATATCTTCTTGTCAATGCCCCATGTAAGAGCGTCAGCTGCTGTAGAACCTACTGAAGAACCAGTATATCCATTGATACCGGTAACTGTTACTTTGTAAATTTTACCGTCTGTAACATTTACAAAATTAACACCACTTGGATCATTATGACCATTTGCATCTAAGGTAAGGGTATAATCTTTACCTTCAACAAGAGTATTTCCGTTAATCTGAACAAGTACGCTAGTGTGCTGTATCGTTGATATTTAACATTACTACTACATCTTATTCAGATGCAGTAGTAAATGTCGGATACAAGGAATTCAATTTAATTCTTGCATCCTCCGTTCGAAATTGCCAGTTTACCTTTGCGGCTACGGTATTTCGTTCAACTTCCCATGCTGATAATTCCTTACGAAGATTTGAAATATTATCAATCCTTCTGTTCAAACATTGTCTGGTCATGACGTTAAGTTCGATTTCTGCAATATCAAGCCAGCTGCCATGTTTTGGTGTGTAGTGAATCTCCAACCGTTTCATGATTCTTCTGGCTTCATCAGCAGAGTAACGTTTGTACAATGATGCTGGTTTATGTGTATTAAGATTATCCATTACAAGAATTATTTTTTCTACATCTGGATACATGACATCGGCAAGATATTTGATTTCTTCTGCCCAGTCAATTGCAGTCCGATGTTCCCGAACACTTACATGATGAGCTCCACCAAGCGGTTCTACGAATGCAAAAATGCTGCATGTACCATTTCTGACATACTCAGAATCTACTTTCTGGTCATTGCCGGGGCGCATAGGAAGTGGGGATCTTGCCTCGCCAAGTAACTGATATGGTTTTTCGTCCATACAAACAACGGGGCGTTGTGGGTTATATGGAAGTTCGTATACATCGAGAACATCCTCCATACAAGCTATAAATTCTGCGTCCTCTCTTGAGGGAATGCACCAGTATTCATTTTTGTGAGGTCGAAGTTTGTTTTTTTTAAGGCTCTACGGATAGCATCTTTGCTAACCGGTGTATCAAGCACTACTTTGGCTTCTTTTTCCAGCAGACGCAAAGTCCATCTGGAATGACCTTCTGGAACAGGACCGCAGGCAAGTTCAATAATACGTGCTTCTGCACGTCCATCAAGGATACGCCTTGCATTGTCGGAATTGATATTTCTTTTGAACTCGGTAACCGCTTCAATGCCACCGGAAAAATATTTGGTCACTGTATTCGTTACAGTTGTCAGGCAAACACCATTTGATCTTGCGGATTGCTCATGGGTTAATACTTTCCCATGAGCCTCATCCAAATCAATAATAATCTGGCATCTGCTTCGAATAGTTTTAGATGTATTACTTTTGCGAATTATAGATTTTAATGTCTTCAATTCATCATCTGTAAGTTTAATGACATATTTTCTTGGTCTTGCCATATAAATCACCGCCGTTTTCTTTTATTTTAACATGAAGCGGCTATAATAGCTATAAATATTTAGTCAAATGTCAACAATACAGTACACTAGTATCACTTTATTTTCTTCATGATTGTGGTTTTCTTCTGATTCCACACTGGATTGCATCTGTCGGACAGACTTTGCGGCATCTTCCACAACGGATACATTCCGGACTGTTGGAGTTTTCCACAGGGTCTACGATCATCTGGCAGGCTTTTGCACATTTTCCGCATTTTATACACTTATCCTTATCCACTCTGTATTTATACAGGGACACAGGATTAAAGATAAGAATAAAGTGCTCCCAAAGGACAGATATATTTGCAGAAAGGACGGTAGATTAAAATGGAGAGAATGATCGTTATGATCAGGATCACGTTCTTCCATATGTACAGCCAGCCCAGTGCACTGCGCATGGATTTATTCAAAAGAACCAGTGGCAGTCCGCCCTCCAGTGTTCCTGCCGGGCAGATCAGTTTGCAAAAATAGGGTGCCCCCTGTCCCATAATATCCACAAGGAACAATGGAAGCAGGATCACAAACACTGCAAAAATCACATATTTCAGCTTACGAAGCAGTTTATCTCCCTTGAATGTGCGGATTTTCTTAGGAAATGGGATCTTATTTAACAAATCCTGGATCAGTCCAAAGGGGCAGAGAAATCCGCACACCAGTCTTCCAAGCAACGCTCCTACAAAGATCAGAAATCCAGCTACATAATATGCCATCTTGAAGTTCCAGCTTCCGATCACAGCCTGAAGGGAACCAATGGGACAGGCCCCTCTTGCCCCGGGGCAGGAATAACAGTTCAGCCCCGGAACACAGACATTTTTCAGTTTTCCGGTATAGATCTTTCCAGTCACAAAGCCTGATATGTGACTGTTTGTAAGGGCCGCCCACAATGCCTGGATCCCATGTCGCGGCCATTCGTTTATTTTCACTTTTTTATTATCCAATTCCAATACACTCCATACAGATATTGATTGCCTTTGTAAAGACTACATCCACTTCGCCCCGGTAAATTCCAAATATCATCAGGAGGATTCCCAGAATTGCCAGCGCAGGACCTATCCACTTTGAATCTGTTATTTTTTTCATCATTTTTCTTATCTTTCTGCCAGCATTGCTTTATTATTTTGAAACGTTTTTCAAGTTCTTTTTCAACAATTTCTTTCCACTCATCCAGGCTATGGCTTCCGGAATATGTTTCTCCCACAATGTTTCCTTCTTTGTCAACAAAGAATGTTTCCGGGAAAGCGGAGATTCCATTGAGACGTCCGTTCATCATTCCGGAATCCGGGATCAGGAATGGATAGGATGCCTTTGTTTTCTCCTGAATTACCTGAGCCTTTTTCACTGCTTCCTCATCCTGTTTTCCACCACTGCCTACTGTATCCCGTGTAACGCCTACTACTCCCACGCCTTTATCCTTCATCTCCTGATAAAGCTTCTCCAGATCAGGAATCTCATTAATACATGGAGAACACCAGGTAGCAAAAACATTTACCATAGTCAGATCGTATTTGCTGAAGATATCCTGTGTATAGGTTTTTCCGTCAACTCCTGTTGTTTCAAATTTGCCTACATTTGTTCCTTCAGCTGCATCTGTACTGTCAGAAGTATCCTGTGGCTGATCAAATGCAGAGAGCATCTGGAATGGAGTCATTTCTGTAAGTGTTACTTCAATCCCTTCCACGTCCTTTAACAGGTCTGCATCCGCATCCTTGTTTGTGCTGAGATAATATTTATATTTGCCGTCACTGCTGGTACCCAGTTCTTTATGCTCTGTGCAGCCGGTAATCGTATCCAGATCTTTCTGGGATTCCTCATCATACATTCCGATCACACCTACTCTGCTGAGACTTTTCAGCCAGTCGTCATATCCGGTGCCCATCTTGTCCACCTCTGCATCCTTCTGCTCATCTGTCAGGGTACACCAGCTGGCTGTAGCATATGTCACTGCATCTGCATTATCATTCCATCTCTCATCTGTAAACATGGAAATGTTCTTCTTCTCCATCTGCTCTTTCAGGTCTTTGGAAATCCCTAATTTCATTCCAAGGAATGGATATTCATAAGTATCCTGTGCAGGCTGGGCAATCTCTGACGGTTTGAAAGATCCTGCGATCAAACCCTCGGAAGCTGCCACACTGCCATCTTCTGCTGCCTGAGCATCCTCTCCGTCCATCTGGACTACACCAGCTTCATCTGCAGGCACTGCAAGGGTTTCCTCTGCATGTGCAGTTACAATTCCTCCCATAGATGTCACACTTAATACACCTGCTGCAAAAATCGCCATTAATCTCATTCTTCTGTTTTTCATTATAAGTAAACTCCCTTCATTTTTTACTGTTATGATTTTTATATTACCTTTAAGCCAAGCCGATAAAAGCACGCACTTCTCTACCTGCTCCTGACCAAATAACTGCTTCACAGTTTAATTGGTCAATTCCTTATGTCTGTCTGCAGATCTGGATTTTGTCCCCGCATAACAGGCATCGTTTTATTGATATGCACACATTATAGCATCTGAGAAATAAAATCTGTGTTAAGAAAATAACTTTTTTCGAATTTTATTTCATGGCCAATCACAGACGAATCTGAAACTTGTTAAAAGGACTTTATAATCGGATATTTTAGAGGATTGCTATAATATGAAACATTTTCTTTTTTTTACACGAATTTTATACTTCGTGTGCTATGATAAAATTGATAATATATCAGAGTCAAAAATTTAATCGTACAAACACAAAAGATCTTCTGGCCTTTTGATTCTGATATTATAAAACTATGAAACCGGAAATTCAAAAAGGAGACTATCATGCACATTTTAATTATAGAAGACGAAGAACAGCTCTGCCGTTCCATGGCAGAGGGGCTCCGCATGGACGGATACGAAACAGATACCTGCTTTGACGGGGAAGAGGGACTGGAATTATGTATGACTGAAAATTACGATCTGATCCTGCTGGATCTGAACCTGCCTGGAATTGACGGTCTGGACATTCTGCGTCAGTTCCGTACTTTCAATACCAACACTCCTGTTCTCATACTCTCCGCAAGAGTACAGATTCAGGATAAGGTGGAGGGTCTGGATCTGGGAGCCAACGATTACCTTACCAAGCCATTTCATTTCGAGGAACTGGAAGCCCGCATCCGCAGCCTCACCCGCCGTAAATTTATCCAGGAGGATGTCTGCCTGAGATGCAGCCGCATTACCTTTGACACACGCACAAGAGAAGCCAGTGTAGATGGCACACCCCTGGCTCTCACCAGAAAAGAAAGCGCACTTCTGGAATACTTTCTGCTTCACCGCAACCGAATCATCAGCCCTGAGGAAATGATCGAGCATCTCTGGGACGGCAGCGTAAACAGCTTCAGTAACTCCATCCGGGTGCACATTTCTTCCTTAAGAAAAAAACTGAGAACTGCCCTTGGATATGATCCTATACAGAATAAGATCGGACAAGGATATATTATGGAGGACTAAATCTATGAAATTTTATTCAGAAAAACTTTCCCCCCGCAGGCTCTCTCTCCAGTGGCGGCTCACATTGCTGATCTCCGGGCTGGTTATCACAGCCTGTGCACTGATGTATTTCTTCATCAGCCGTTCTGCTGTGACCGGTCTGGAAGGGATCTCCGACTATGTAGTTCTGGTCACCCCCGACAATTCAAGCCCGATCTCCATTAATGTAGATCCAAAAATCCTCATCCCTGATCTGGAAAACCAGATCCAGAATACCAAAAACAACTTTCTGTTCCAGAGCATGATCGCCACAGGTATCATTATTCTTCTAAGCAGTATCTGTACCTGGTTTGTCACCAGAAGAGCCCTGACCCCTCTGCGCAGATTCAGCGACAGGATCCGCCAGGTACAGGCACAGAATCTGTCTGAACCGCTGGAAGTCCCACTCTCAGAGGATGAGATCTCACGTCTGACCAGATCCTTTAATGACATGCTTGCCCGTCTGGACAATGCCTTCTCTGCACAGAAACAGTTTGTGGCAAGTGCAGCACATGAGCTTCGTACTCCTCTAGCTGTAATGCAGACAAATCTGGAAGTTTTTATAAAAAACCGGAACACGCACCCCAAGAATACGACAGGCTTTTCACCATGCTTCAGGAACAGACCGGACGGCTTTCCCATCTTGCTGAAATCCTGCTGGACATGACAGGCCTTCAGACTGTAGAGCGTTCCGACACTATTTCCCTTGCAGCACTCACAGAAGAGGTTTTCTGCGATCTGGACCCGGTTGCAGACAAGCATCAGATCCGGCTTATTCAGACAGAAGGTGACTGTACTGTTACAGGCAGCTATATCCTTCTGTACCGGGCAGTCTATAATCTGGTTGAAAATGCGATCAAATATAACCGTCCTTCTGGTTCCGTCACTGTAAGCATTCACACTGCAGAGTCTGCAGTCCTGGAGGTAACTGACACAGGCATCGGTATCTCCCCTGAAAATCAGGAAAAAATCTTTGATCCCTTCTACCGTGTGGACAAATCCCGCAGCCGCGCCATGGGCGGTGCAGGTCTGGGTCTTGCTCTTGTAAGCGAGATTGCCAGACAGCACAAGGGTCAGGTAAAAGTAACCCAGAGCAGCGAAAAAGGCAGCACCATTGCCCTGATACTGCCTAAATCAACTGACTATTGATTTTTTCTCTTATTTATTTTTTTCCAGAATCTGAATCAGTTTCTGTGTATCTTCCATAGTAGTAGCCCAGCTTGTGGCAAAGCGGATCACAGAGTGTGTCTCATCATACTTCTCCCAGAATCCGAACTCCACATCCTGGGCTATTTTTTTCATTACATCATTGGACACAATACAGAAGATCTGATTGGTGGGAGTATCCAGAGAAAGCTGATATCCATACTTCTTCAGTGCATCCTTGATCTGCTCTGCAGCTTCCATTGCAGGTTTGCCGATCCGCAGGTACAGCCCGTCCGTAAACAGCTCACCAAACTGGATTCCTGCAATCCGTCCCTTGGCAAGCAATGCTCCATGCTGCTTGATGATCGTAAAGAAATGAGGAATCCGTCCTTTCTGCGGTATAACCACTGCTTCTCCAAACAATGCTCCGCATTTGGTTCCTCCAATGTAAAATACATCGCTAAGTTCTGCCAGATCAGTGAGAGTCACATCGTTCTCCGGGCTTGCCAGTGCATAGGCAAGGCGGGCGCCATCCACATAAAGGGGGAGATGATTTTCCCGGCAGACTTTGCTGAGAGCTGCTAATTCCTCTCTGGAATACAGGGTACCATACTCTGTTGGCTGGGAAATATATACCATCCCAGGCATTACCATATGCTCATAATTGGCATCATCATAGAAATCCTTCACCAGCTTCTCAATCTGCTGTGCAGAGATTTTTCCATCTTTCTGCGGTACTGTCAGAACCTTATGTCCACCAAATTCAATAGCGCCAGATTCATGGGTTGCAATATGACCTGTATCCGCAGCCACAACTCCCTGATAGGATTTCAAAAGTGCATCGATTACTGTGGCATTGGTCTGTGTTCCGCCAACCAGCAGGAATACTTCTGCCTCCGGCGCATTGCAGGCTTCTCTGATCTTTTCTTTCGCATCTTCTGTGTATGGATCCTGACCATAGCCCACTGTTTTCTCCAGGTTTGTCTCCATCAGCTTCTTCATGATCGCAGGATGCGCACCTTCCATGTAGTCACTGGCGAAATATAAACGTGATTCTGTATTTTCCATTTTTATCGTTATGTCCTTTCACTGCACTATCTGCGCATTTGACTTTTTTATTCATAGCTTCTGTTCTGTACCGGAACGCTATTCATTCTGTTACTCTATTTTTCTTAGCATTTCTCCCATCTGCTCTTCTGACTTTCACAGATGGAGTTCCACTGACAATTCCCACAGATTTCTTTCCTCTTTCCTGATGCCAGGATTTTCTTTTGAACAACATCTGTAAAATCATCAAATTCCATGATCTGTCCATTCTCCAGGCCGCATAGTTCCAGCACTGCATTGTCATATGCTTCTACAAGTGAAAAGGAAGAACAGCATCCTTTTTCATTATTGGGACAGGCAGAACAGATCTCGTCTGTATCTGCATGAAGCTGTATCTTCGCTCCCTTCTGGAAAATATCCAGCATTTCCTGCATATGTGCGGAAAATCCATCACTGTATCCCTCACCCTTGAAATATGCAAGGCACATTCCATGGTGAGGGCGTAGTGGAATATTTTTTATAAAGACATCTTTGTGCACCTTTCTCCTTAATTTTTTAACATATTGGATACTTTAACACAAAGCGTTTTTTATTGACAACTTTTTTTATTTTATAGTTTTACAATCCAATAATTCTATATACTGATCGGATTTCATCAGACTTACTGGATAAAATCAGAAAATCCTTTTTTACTTTTTCTTCATTTACCAGCCTTAGCTACCCTCATATTATAAAGAAAGGTACCCAATGATGCCAGAATAATCAGCACATATCCTGTAAAGCTGTACTTATCCGGAATCTCTCCAAACAGGACAAATCCCAGCATCGTGGCAAAAATAATCTGCGAATAATCAAAGATGGAAATCTTCCCTGCAGGTGCATAGGTGTATGCAGCCGTAATCGTAAACTGTCCGCCCGCTGCGAATAATCCTGCCATCAGCAATGTCACAAGCTGCTTCATACTCATGGGTGTGAAATGGAACAACATCCAGGGTACAACCGACAAGCAGGAGAAAAATGAAAAATAAAACACGATAACCGGTCCCTTCACTCCGTGAGTTCCCAGTACACGCACCATCGTATACGCAATTCCTGCTCCCAGTCCACCGCAGACTCCAATCAGTGCCGGAACAAGTGCCGCATTCTGAAATCCCGGTTTCACTACAAATAAACATCCGATAAACGCCAGCGCAACACACGCTGCCTGTGCCGGTCTGATCTTTTCCTTTAACAAAAGGAATGAAAAATAATCGCGAAAAACGGAGACAATTTATTCAGGATCGATGCATCTGCCACCAACAGATGATCAATGGCATAAAAGTTACACAGAATCCCCAGTGTCCCGCACACACAACGCAGGATCAGCGGTCCCCAGTATTTCTTATCCACCTTCGGCACTGTACGATTTTTACAGAGAATCACCGCTGCAAACACCGCCGCCACCAGATTCCGGAAGAAACTCTTCTCCACAGACGGCAGATCACCTGCCAGACGCACACTCACATTCATACAAGCAAAGAAAAACGCCGACAGGATGATCATTATCATACCCTTTATGTAATTTTCCTGTTTCATCAGATTTAACCTGCCTTTCTGTCCATGCAGACAGCTTCTTTTTATCATATGCTGTCTGTCATCTACCTGTTAATCATAGCACGGACAATCGTTTTAGTACAAATAGATTTTTTATTTCAATTCGTCCTAAGCCATGATATACTATAAGAGCTGTCGAACCTCCAGCAGAAAGGAGGTGAGTTTCATGGAAGAAATTCTCGTCACATTTCTTGTCTCTGTTTTAGCAGGCGTAGTTAGCTACTACATATGCAAATGGCTGGACGGCAGACACTAGACAGCAACAGCCCAAACGGAACAGCTCACCGTAACGAGCAAGAAAGCCCTCAGAGCTGCAACTCTGAGGGCTTTTGTTTCTTTAGTTCGCTTCATGGAATCTCGTCACATTCCTTAGCTACTGTTAGTATATGCTGAGAAAAATAAAAAGTCAACTTAAAAATAATATTAGGTAGTGTAAATTTACTGTAGGAAATTTACACTACCCTGCTTTTACATCCCATTGACTTTTCCAAAAGCTTGTGTTACTCTAAAGCGTGTTTGAAAATTGTAACGCACATCTTGCGTAAAGCATTTTTCAAATACGCTCTAACAAAAGAAAATCTGCATAATGGATAATAACAACGGGAGCCTGTGGGACAGGCTGAGAGGAAGATAGATCTTCGACCGCACCTGATATGGATAATGCCAGCGTAGGGACTGTATTTGTATATTAAAATCTGCCAGTGTGTTATTCCGGCAGATTTTTTTTGCAGGATTTTATCTGTTTCCTGCACAACTGATAATGTCTGCTTCGGCAGACCAAATCTTCATTTCAAGGAGGTTCATTATTATGAACACAGACAGATCAAAAACACTCAGAATGGTCATGCTCGCCATGATGGTTGCCATCGGCGTTGTCATCTCACCTATTCTGAGAATCGAGGGTATGTGCCCTACTGCACACCTGATAAACATCGTCTGTTCCGTACTTCTGGGACCGTGGTATTCATTGCTTTGTGCCACTCTCATCGGAATCATCCGAATGATGTTTATGGGTATCCCGCCACTTGCACTGACAGGTGCCGTATTCGGCGCATTTTTATCAGGCGTTTTCTACCGCGCTTCTCATGGAAAGATTATCTGCGCAGTGATCGGTGAAATCTTCGGAACCGGTATCATCGGCTCTCTGGTTTCCTATCCTGTAATGGCATTTCTTATGGGCAGAAGCGGACTGAACGCATTTTTCTATACGCCAATGTTTCTGGCAGCAACCTGCATGGGCGGCACCATTGCCTACTTCTTCCTGAAGGCCTTAAGTCACGCAGGAATGCTTGCCAAATTTCAGCAAAGCCTTGGAGCAAAAGTATATGATCGTAAATCAGACAAATCCCAGACAATTGACCAGAACAGCACAGCCGCTGATTCACTGCATCACTAATCCGATTTCTATTCATGACTGTGCGAATATTATTCTGGCGGCCGGAGGCCGCCCGATCATGGCAGAACATCCTGCTGAAGTAGCTGAGATCACCAGCCATGCTCAGTCACTGGCACTGAATCTTGGAAATATCACCGATGCGCGTATGAAATCCATGCCTGAATCTCTGAAAATCGCTGCCAGTCTCCACATACCTGTTATGCTTGATCTGGTAGGAACCGCCTGCAGCAATCTGCGCTATGAATTTGCGCAGAAGCTTATGAACATCCACATGCCTGAACTCCTTAAAGGAAACATGTCTGAACTTCTTGCCATGTCCGGACAGACCGCACATGCAATCGGAATTGACGCAGGCGTACAGGATGTGCTTACAGATGTCAATCGTTCCCATCTGAAAGAACTTTTCCAGGAAAAAGCTTCCCAATGGAATACCACACTTCTTATCACAGGCAAAGAAGATATGATCGTCTCCGCCAGTAAGTGTGAATTTATCACAAACGGTACTCCTGCCATGTCACAGATCACAGGAACCGGATGTATGCTTGGAATGATCTGTGCCACCTATCTGGCAGTTACAGACCCATTTACAGCGGCCCTGTCAGCAGCCAGAGAATTTGGCACAGCAGGAGAAAGAGCAGAGAAAAACAGCTCCGGACCCGGAAGCTTCCAGACAGAGCTGTTCGATCAGTTTTACAATCTTTTATAAAAAGTCCGTCAGACACATGGCCAAATTACTTCCATATTATCTGCGGGACTTTTTATTGCTATTTCCGTCACTGCGCATCTTTCCCAGTTCTCGTCTCGCAAACACAATTGCCAGCACAAATGCCGCTGCATCTGCGATCGGTCCTGCATACATCACTCCATCAATTCCCATAAACAACGGAAAGATAATGATCAATGGCAGAAGAAAAATCACCTGCCGTGTCAGAGACATTACAATACCCAGCTTCGCCATACCGATAGAAGTAAAGAAACCGGAAGATACCGGCTGGATACCGTTTGCAAAGGTCATAAACATAAATATTTTCAGATAACGTTCTGCAAACTGAAAATACAGATCACTTCCTGTTCCGAAGATACCCACGATCTGGTGTGGAAATATCTGGAAACAGAAAAAAAATATCGTTGCAATTACTGTACAGGCAGTTACAGAATAACGGTATGCCTGTCTTACTCTGTCATATTTCTTTGCTCCGTAGTTAAATCCCCAGATTGGCTGACTGCCCTGAGAAATACCAATACAGATTGCCATAAACACCATATTGACTTTGGAGATAACACCTACACAGGCAATGGGAATATCACTTCCATATACGGAATTTGCTCCATAATAACGCAGAATATTATTTAATACGATCTGCACGATCGCCATGGCAATCTGATTAATGCAGGATGCAAGTCCCAGAGAAATAATTGCTTTAAGATATGACAGCTTTGGTTTCAGCATCCCACCGGACAGATACATTTTGCGGAACTTACAGAAGTACACAATTACCAGAACTCCGGAAGCAACCTGTCCGATCACTGTTGCCCATGCAGCACCCTTAATTCCCCATCCGAATCCAAAAATAAACAGCGGATCCAGAATAGTATTGATGATCGCACCTATCATAATACAGACCATAGAATAAGTCGGACTTCTGTCTGCTCTTACAATATGATTACCGCCAACAGACAAAATATAAAATGGAAGTCCTAATGCCGTAATTCCTGTATAGTCAACAGCATATGGCATAACATCTGCAGTTGCCCCGAACAATGTCAGAAGTGGTTTCAGGAACATCAGTACAATCACAGCAAGTATCAGACCACTGATTGCCAGTGACGACAACGCAGTACCTGCAATCCCGCTGGCTTTCTTCTCCTGTCCTGCCCCCATTTCCAGATTATAATTTGATGCACCGCCAATTCCCAAAAGCAATGCCAGCGCAGTTGCGACCGTTGTAACAGGAAACGCCACATTTGTAGCTGCATTTCCCAGCATCCCCACACCCTGTCCAATAAAAATCTGATCCACGATATTGTACATCGCACTGACCAGCATACTGATGATCGCAGGAATCGCAAACTTCGCGATCAATCCACCTACCGGTGCTATACCAAGCGGATTCTGTGCCTGCGAATTTATCTCCTGCGTACTTTGATTATCTTTTTCCAAGTAAACTCCATCCTCTCTCTACATATTCGATATAATTTCTGTCACTGCTATTTTGTAATAAAACACTTTTCAGGATAATCTCTATTATTTCCCTGCCCCACTATACCGTATCATTTACTTTAACATTTATTCTCTTTCCCTGCAACGTAAAAAGCATACCGACTCTTTCTGAATTTTTCAAAAGTTTACATACTTTTTGTCCTTTTTCTATCCGGTATCACCTTGGAATCATTCCATATCGCTTCTTAAACTGCCGGAAAAAATAACTCTGGTTTTCATAACCGACACCCAGAGAAATTTCTTCAATAGACAAATCTGTCTGCCTCAACTGTCGTTTTTCATGGCTTTAGAATAACAAAAATAAGGACAGTTTTTCAGATTCTTATTAGACTGAAAAACTGTCCTTATTTTCTATTTATATCTCTACACCGAACAACAGCTCTGCAGTTTCGGTTAAAACCGCGTAGGTTTATTCACATACTTTGCCTTATACTTAGAATACACAATCGTCTGGTCCTTATACAGTCCATAGTATCCTGAAGCCGCATAACTGATAGAAACAGCAATCAGATAAAAAGGAACTCCCTTAAATCCAAACATTTCAAATGCGATCAGAATTGATGTGATCGGGCAGTTTGTCACTCCACAGAATACCGCCGTCATTCCACATGCAGCACAGATAGATGGCGAAAATCCCAGCCAGTTTCCCATCACACATCCTAATGTAGCTCCTATACAGAACGAAGGAACAATTTCCCCGCCTCGGAATCCTGCACGCATTGTCAATGCAGTCAGTACCAGTTTCCAGAAGAAGTCCAGAGGTCTTGCCTGTCCTTCCTCCACTGCCTTCTCAATCAGCTCTGCACCTGCGCCCATATAATCTGAAGTTCCCAGAAGTAATGTAATTCCAATCACCAGACAGGATCCCACAACTACACGCACATATGGATTCTTAAACCACCTTCCATATGCTCCGGCAACTCCATTCAGCACCATACAGAATACAATACTAATCACTGCACATCCAACAGCGATAGCACCCATTTTCAAACCCGTTTCAATAGTCAGCTTCGGAATATCCACTACATGAAAAGTCTCCGGTGTAACTCCCATTCCTGCCGCAAATCCGGATGCAACCAGGGAAGCAATCATACAAGGCATCAAAGCTGTATAATACATCACTCCTACACTGACTACCTCCAGTGCAAAAACAGCTGCAGCCATCGGTGTTCCAAACAATGCAGAGAATGCTGCACTCATACCACACATAACAATTACATGTCGGTCTTCCTCATCCAGATGAATCCAACGTCCAAGCTGATTGGCAATACTTCCACCAAGCTGTATTGCCGCACCTTCACGTCCTGCAGAGCCACCTGCCAGATGCGTAAGTGCTGTAGAAATGAAAATCAGAGGTGCAGATAAAATCGGCACATCGTCCTGTGATCTCACAGTAGAAAGCACCTGATTCGTACCTCCATCATCCTTACCAAATTTCTCATACAGGTATACAATAATTAAGCCCATCACCGGAAGCAGATAGAACATCCATTCATTTTCTTTCCTGCAATTTGTCACACTCTTCAGCACAAAAGAAAACAGTGTACTCGCCGCTCCTGTAATACATCCTACAAGTACCGCGATCATCAGCCATTTTACAAGATTTCCCACATCACGCTGAATCTCACTACTATAATATTGAAGCCTTTTTTTCAGTAAGCTTTTCGCTTCCGTACTTTGTTCTTCCGTGTCATTCTCCTGATCTGCACGCTTTTCCTCTTTCTCCATTTCCCCCTCTTACCTTTCCTTATTATTTTACATACAAATTTGCTATTTCTATTTTAGCATACATTTTCCATATCTGCCAGAAAGATAAGACAGAGAAAATAAAGGTTATTGGAATTATATGTTACTGTTCACTCCGTTCACAGTAACGTAGCCAAAATTCATTCCAGATTGCCTGCGGCAATGGAATTTTGGCTTGTATGTCTCGGGATTTTGGCATATTCATGCCAAAACACCTCGCGGAATAGTGGTGTGTGAACAGTAACAATTATATTACTGCTCACTCAGGCGTAGATTCACAATTGTATCCGATAACTTACTTAATTCGTTTAAAATGCAGTACATATATTAACGTTTTTCCCAACGTCTTCCTTCTCTGCAAAAGGTCCGGGAATTACCTTGGCACCTCTGTGTCCTCCAAAGTAATCGGTATCAAATGTTATCGGTGTTCCATCCGGATTTTCGAAGAATTCTTCCGGCTCAAAAGCTTTTCCCAAAACTTCTGTATTAATCATACGTCCGGAGAAATCTTCAAGAATCTCATATATATTTGTATCCAGGAAATATTTTCCGTCTTTCTCTGTTAATTCTACCTTCACATTCTCAGAAGAAACGAACCCATTTTTCTCATGTTTCCATGCCTTTGCACCATCAAGATAAACATTTCCTTCACTCCATACCGGTAAATGATCAAAATGAACTGATTCCAGTTTCTTCATATCTGCAGGTTTTGTAAAATCAAACTGTGAAATCCATTCATCATACGTTGGATACTCATCAAACATCCAGGTTCCGACTTTTCTGTTTTCAGAATCAAATCCATCATCAGAATCATGCATTGTAATAAAATCTTCTGAAGGCCATTTCTGGACGAAAATATTATTATAGAAACGATCATCTCCATGAAGTATAGTCATAAATCCCATAACCTCTGTACGATGAGGCATATGATATGGTGTATAACGCCAACTGGTTCCTTCGCCTACACAAGTTAAAGCACCGCAGATCAGATTATGTACCATAGCAACACCCTGAGTAGCAAAACGCAGGCTGGCATCTGATAAAAGGATATTGTTATCAATAAGAGTAGGACCATGACCTACTTCAACAAAAATATCCTGGCACATCATACCACCTTTCAACTGTTTAGCAAATGCCGGACGCTGATTGTCATGGAGCAGGTTCTGAGAAAGTCGTGTACCTTGAGCTTCCCAATCACACCAGATTCCCATAGTACAATGATGAATATGATTTCTTCTCATAATAACATCAATTGCAGCATGCATTTTAATTCCGGCAATTTCTGCTCCGCCCAATTCCATCATATTGTTGATATGGTGAATATGATTATCCTCAATAATACTGAATACACCACCCATACGCCCGATAATACCACCCTGCTCACAGTGGTGGATATTGTTTCGGCGGATAATATGACTTCCTACTTTTTCCTTAAGCCAGCCATGATACTGTCCACGGCATACCGCGTCTCTTTCCATTTGAGTTGGACTCTTAACATATTTATTAGTAAAATAATGATCATTTTCCGGATCATAATATTTTCCAAGAGAAATTCCTGCACATTTGCTGTTAGAAATTTCGCAGTCCTCAATGATCCATCCTTTACTCCAGTGAGGCCCGATCATGCCATCCTGATAAGCTGCAGGCGGTGCCCAGGTAGTTGCTGCTTTTGTAACTACGAAACCACTGACTGTGATATATCCAACACCTGTTTTTGATGGCATAAAGCATTCACGGCGTACATTAATTTCTACATTTTCCTCATTTGGATCTGCTCCATGAAAATTCGCATAAATTACTGTCTCATCTTTTTCCTGATCCTGTTCTGTGTACCATTTATAAGTAGATTCCTCCGGAACCCAACTACACTCATAAACCTCGGCTTTAATACATTCCTCTACACTTCCAGCCTCATAAAGTGCTCGGTTATTAAGATATACACATCCTGTATGTTTGTCAGCTTTAGCAAAATACCAGTCTCCATATACCATAGTTGTATATGGATTATAGTTGCCAAAAAGACTGTTCGCAACACGGCATACCCATACGTTTTCCTTATAAGGAACCCATGACTGAATTCGTTCTGCTCCGGTAATAACTGCCCCAAGAGGCTCTACACTCCTGTAAGTAATTCTGGCATCCTCTCTACCCGCATGAACAGGATCTACATACTCCCGATAAACTCCAGGAGCTACCCAAACTTCATCCCCCGGCTGTGCAATTTTTGCTGCATCATTAATATGACGAAACGGCATCTGTTCTGTACCATTACCATCATGACCAGCATTTACATTTACATAAATCTTCATGAAAAACCCTCCCATATATGTTTCTATTATAGCAGTCCTCGTAAATAATGCATTTAAGACAGTTCAGCATGATTTCACACTCTGATGGGCTGGATTAAGATGTATTATTTTAGAGGATTAATAGATTCTATAAATCTTGCTTATAATTTTAAAACCCATTTTCCTGCAAGACAATATATTTTTAATCCCACTTTCTATAATTTTCTATGTAAATGGTCAGAAGTTTCAGACATTCCTTTCTATAGATTTTTGCACACAAAAAAACCAGCTAGATGATAGCTGGTTTTTACTGTACCTTCAAAACTACATACATGTTGACATTTCCTTGAGATCATTCTTCCTGCGATTCTTGGTCAAGCCCTCACCCGATTAGTAACAGTCAGCTCCATGTGTTGCCACACTTCCACCTCTGCCCTATCTACCTCGTCGTCTTCAAGGGGGTTTACTTCTTTCGAATGGGATATCTCATCTTAAGGGGGGCTTCACGCTTAGATGCCTTCAGCGTTTATCCCTTCCGGGCTTGGCTACTCGGCCGTAGACTTGGCAGTCTAACCGATGCACCAGCGGCCCGTCCATCCC
>ENA-OQKJ01000155-OQKJ01000155.1-human-gut-metagenome-genome-assembly--contig:-NODE-155-length-17479-cov-4.959486_pt1 | contig 17479 bp, 19 predicted proteins | sample MGYA00242647_ERZ504795 | MGnify/ENA primary metagenome ERZ504795 (study PRJEB26092, sample SAMD00036398) | human gut metagenome | host: Homo sapiens | study: EMG produced TPA metagenomics assembly of...
CGCCGCAAAGCGGCTCAGACAGTGAGCGGATTTTTTATAACGCGAATTTCCAGAACCTAGGAGTTACTACAATTCCTGCAAATACATATTAACAGAACAATATTTCGGAGCTGTTTTATTATAAATTTCCCTGACTCAGACGACTGTTATGATATTTACCGGAGTTCGTAACATCTTCGCCAAACCATACGGGTGGATTATAACTGAGCGCCTGTTCTTCAGAAGAAAATTCCACTTCTGCGAGATAGAGTCCTTCATAAGGAGCATCAAATACATCCAGTTCAATGGTGAGTCCATCTTTTTCCGGGATAAGATAGCGGGTTTTGGAAATGAGGATTCCGTCAGCTTTTGGACGCATATGTTCATAGGATTCTTTGGTAAGTGGAAGATTATATTCCTCGCGGGTCATAAGACCTTTGGATTTATAGGTAAGATAGTAGTTATCATCCTCTTTGCGGATACGGACTACCGGTGCAGTGGATAAATAGCCCTGTTCGAGTTTATGATGTGGATAAGCATCAAGATCTGCTGGCAGATTTTCTTTGGATATTAAAAATTTACGTTCGATTTCCATTTAAATTTCCTCCATTGAGTTAAAATGTGTCAATCCTTTAGTTTGTGCTATAATGATAATAGCATAGATGAAAAATAATGAAAACGCATATTTTACTTAAATCAAACGGTGATATCGTTACTGTTCACTCCGTTCTCAGTAACGTAGCCAAAATTCATTCCAGATTGCCTGCGGCAATGGAATTTTGGCTTGTATGTCTCGGGATAGTGGTGTGTGAACAGTAACATGATATCTGCTTAATGTAAAATAGATAAAAATGTTGTGGGGAATGAAGAAGAAAGTAGGAAACAGCATGGGACAAGAGGAAAAATATATGGATGAATACATAAAAGAAATATCAGAAAAAATTGAAGATAAAAAAGAATATTATGCCAAAATCAGCGATAAAATCTGGGAGTATGCGGAGCCGAGATTTCAAGAATATAAATCTTCTGAATTACTTCAGCAGACATTAAAGAAAGAGGGATTTTCCATAAAATCAAATCTGGCAGGAGAGGAAACAGCATTTATTGCAGAATACGGTTCCGGAAAACCGGTTATAGGATTTCTTGGCGAATTTGATGCCCTGCCGGGACTCTCGCAGAAAGCAGATACTACCGAGAGAATCCCGGAAGAAAAAACATCAGATTCAAAATATGAAAGCGTGCCGGAAAGAGAAAAGAAACAAAATCCAGATTCAGGACATACTGATAATTGTGGTCATGGCTGCGGTCATCAGCTTATCGGAACAGGCACCCTTGCTTCCGTCATCGCATTAAAAGACTTCATGAAAGAACACAACCTGAAAGGAACAATCCGCTACTACGGCTGCCCAGCCGAAGAAAACGCAGGCGGCAAAGCGTTTCTCGTACGCGACGGCTATTTCGATGACTGTGACCTCGCCCTCTGCTGGCACCCGGAACAGGGACGACGCGCATGCTACGGAAGCACCAAAGCAAACTTCAGAGTCTTCTTCACATTCCACGGAACCCCGGCACACGCCTCCATGTGCCCGGAATTAGGCCGTTCCGCACTGGATGCAGTAGAATTAATGGACGTAGGCGTAAACTACATGCGTGAACACATGATAGACGAAGCCAGAATCCACTATGCCATCACCGACACAGGCGGAGATGCCCCAAACGTAGTCCAGTCCAGAGCCCAAGTACTCTACGCCATCCGCGCCCCGAAGATCACTCAGGTAAAAGAACTCTACAACCGTGTATGTAATATAGCCAAAGGCGCCGCCCTCATGACCGAAACTACCGTAGAAATCCGTCAGGTGGCTGCCTATTCCAATTTAATCTCCAGTAAAATCCTTGCAGACCATATGAACATCTACTTGGAAAAACTTGGCCCGATTCCATATACAGAGCAGGAATATGCCTACGCACAAAAATTCCAGCAGTCCCTCTCGGATCAGGACAAAAACCAACTTCCTACAATTGCCCGGGACTACTTTGGTCCCAAAGCACCGGAAGCAATGAAAACCCCAATCTTCGAACCAATCGCCTGTCAAAATCTGTACAGCGACCTCAAATACTCCACCGATGTAGGAGACGTAAGCTGGATCGTTCCAACCGTCCACCTCAACATCCCCACATTCGCCGCAGGAACCGCTCTCCACTCCTGGCAGGCAGTAGCCCAGGGCAAATCCTCAATAGCTCACAAAGGAATGCTCTACGCCGCCAAAATCATGGCTCTCACTGCCCTGGATTTTTTACAAAATCCAGAACTGGCAAATCAAGCCAGAAAAGAACTGACAGAAACTCTAAACGGCGAAACATATCCCAATCCATTACCGAAAGACCTGAAACCAGAGATATGGTAAAAGTAACATTTTGCCAGTTCCCAGCGCGAAGCCATCTGTCTCCTGGGGTGAATTTGACGAGTCTTAGTAACTCTTAGGTTTGGGAAATCTGCGTTATGGAAAAGAATCGCAACGTGTCTGAGCGAAGTTTGCAACGGAGCGAGTTTTGCATTCTTTTTCATGTTTTTAGCAGATTTACCAAACCTTAGAGTTACTTAGGCTCACGAAACTGAACCCCAGGAGACAGATGGCTTCGCGCGTCCCTGCCCAGTGTCCCTACCCAATCCAAACAAACATTGTAACTATCCATAAAAAATGCTATAATCCATTTCAGAAAAACAAGATAAAAATCTTAAAAAATACAACAATCAGGAGGCACAAAAAAATGAGTAAAAAAGTATACATCTTCCTCGCCGATGGATTCGAAGACATTGAAGGCTTAACCGTAGTAGACCTTCTTCGCCGCGCCGGAATCGACATCAAAACCGTATCTATCAAAGAAACCACCCGGATCCAGACATCCCATGGCATCACCATGCTCACCGACGCCATATTCGCTGAAACCGACTTCGCCGACGCCGACATGCTCGTTCTTCCTGGAGGAATGCCGGGAACCAAATACCTTGCCGGTTACAAACCACTCATCGACCTCCTGACAGACTTCAACAATAAAGGCAAAAAAATCGCAGCCATCTGCGCAGCTCCAAGCGTATTTTCCGGACTGGGATTCCTCAAAGGCCGCAAAGCAACTTCCTATCCGTCATTCATGGAAGTTCTCTCCAAAGATGGCGCAGTAACAAGTGAAGACAGCGTAGTAGTAGACGGAAACATAACCACCAGCCGCGGCCTGGGAACGGCTGTAGACTTCGCACTCTCCCTGATTTCACAGCTCGAAAATGAAGAAAAAGCAAAAGAAATCGCAGAATCTGTAGTTTACACACGTTAAAACATCCCAAAACCCTTATTTTTATGCGAAAAAACACTAGCACTTTTGGATTTTTTGTGCTATACTGCTACAATGACTGTAAATATATAATTGAGTTATAAACAGACTTCTTGCGTTACTGACACAGAGTGAACAGTAACTCTCCCGCTTCTGCAATGGTGGGAGCGGAGCTCAGACTTGAATATATAGAAATAGGTAAAAACTGTGAATGATATAACGCAGCTGAAAAACCAGTCGCAAAATATAACCTGAATTTAAGGAGGAACATTGTAACATGAGTTTACAGGTGGAAAAAATGGAAAAAAACATGGCTAAACTTACTATCGAAGTTGCCGCTGAAGATTTAGAAAAAGCAATGCAGAATGCATACCAGAAAGCAAAAGGAAGAATTTCCATCCCTGGATTCCGTAAAGGAAAAGCTCCAAGAAAAATGATCGAGCAGATGTATGGCAAAGGAGTATTCCTTGAAGATGCTGTTAACGCTCTGATTCCGGAACACTACAGCAAAGCATTAGCTGAATGCGAACTTGAGATCGTTTCCCAGCCGACAATCGACATTACACAGGCTGAGCCTGGAAAAGCATTCATCTTCACAGCAGAAGTTGCTGTTAAACCGGAAGTTACATTAGGTGATTACAAAGGTGTAGAAGTACCGAAAACTGAAATCACAGTAACAGACGAAGACGTAGAAGCTGAACTCAAGAAAGAGCAGGAGAAAAACTCCAGAACAATCAGCGTAGAAGACCGCGCAGCTCAGTTAAATGATATCGTAACAATCGACTTCGAAGGATCTGTAGACGGAGTACCTTTCGATGGCGGACAGGCTACAGAGTATCCTCTGACACTTGGTTCCAACACATTTATCCCGGGATTCGAGGAACAGCTTGTTGGTGCTAAAGTTGGCGATGATGTAGACGTAAAAGTTACATTCCCTGAAGAATATCAGGCAAAAGAACTTGCAGGTAAAGAAGCAATCTTCAAATGCGCAGTTAAGAAGATCGAAGCAAAAGAACTTCCTGAACTGGATGATGATTTTGCAAAAGATGTCTCTGAGTTCGATACACTTGCAGAGTACAAAGAGCATGTGAAAACAAACCTTGAAGATAAGAAAGCAAACGAAGCAAAACGTGCAAAAGAAGATGCAGCAGTAGATAAAGTAATCGAAAATGCACAGATGGATATTCCGGAAGCTATGCTTATGACACAGTGCCGTCAGATGCTTGATGATTTCAGCAGAAGAATGCAGTCCCAGGGATTATCCATGGATCAGTACTTCCAGTTCACTGGCATGACAGCTGATAAGATGATGGAAGATATGAAACCACAGGCATTAAAGAGAATCCAGACAAGACTGGTTCTTGAGAAAGTAGCAGAAGTTGAGAACATTCAGCCGACAGAGGAAGAAGTAAATGAAGAGATCTCCAAGATGGCTGAAGCATACAAAATGGAAGCTGACAAGTTAAAAGAATTACTTGGAGAGCGTGAACTTGAGCAGATGAAGAAAGACATGGCTGTACAGAAAGCAGTTACTGTTATCGCTGACGCTGCTAAGGAAGTTTAATTTTAAAGTAATCGAATTTTAAGAACCGGAAAGAGACAGGCTCAGATGTCTGCCTCTTTCGGAAAAAAGTCAGCCGCGTAAATGGAGGCGTTTATATGAGTTTAGTACCTTATGTCATTGAACAGACAAGCAGGGGAGAGAGAAGCTATGATATCTATTCAAGGCTTCTGAAGGACAGAATCATTTTTCTTGGTGAAGAAGTAAATGATGTGAGTGCAGGACTGATCGTATCACAGCTTCTTTTCCTGGAAGCAGAAGATCCTGGTAAAGATATTCAGCTGTATATCAACAGCCCGGGCGGTTCCGTAACAGCCGGCATGGCGATCTATGATACCATGCAGTATATTAAATGCGATGTTTCTACCATTTGTCTTGGAATGGCTGCCAGCATGGGTGCCTTTCTTCTGGCAGGCGGTGCAAAAGGAAAGAGATTTGCTCTTCCGCATTCCACTATCATGATCCATCAGCCATCCGGCGGTGCGCAGGGACAGGCAACAGAGATCCAGATCGTGGCAGATCATATCGCACAGACAAAGAGAACTTTAAATGAGTTATTGGCTGCAAATACCGGTCAGCCGATAGAAGTTGTTGAGCGTGATACAGACCGGGACAACTATATGACTGCTGAAGAAGCAAAGGCATATGGACTGATTGACGGTGTAGTCATGCATAAATAATGCGAAAGATAAGACTCCTGTGAATCGTCACAGGAGTCTTATTAGTTAGTATAGAGAAAGGACAGACATAAATTCATGGCAGAAAAAATGAGAGAAGGAAAAGTAAGATGCTCCTTTTGCCAGAAGACAGAAGATCAGGTAAGAAAACTGATCGCAGGTCCGGATGGTAAAGTATTTATATGCGACGAGTGCATTGGCATCTGCTCAGAGATCATGGAGGAAGAATTAAATCCTTATGATGACGAGGTTTTGAATTCTGATATTAATCTGTTAAAACCGGAAGAGATCCATGCAGTTCTGGATGATTATGTAATTGGTCAGGATGCAGCAAAAAAGGCTCTTTCCGTTGCTGTTTATAATCACTATAAAAGAATTCTTGCGTCAAAAAATTCTGATGTAGAGCTTCAGAAGAGTAATATTCTGATGCTTGGACCTACAGGTTCAGGTAAAACTCTGCTGGCTCAGACACTTGCCAGACTTCTGAATGTACCGTTTGCTATTGCAGATGCTACCACACTGACAGAAGCCGGATATGTAGGAGAGGATGTTGAGAATATTCTTCTCAAGATCATTCAGGCAGCAGATTATGATATTGAACGTGCACAGTACGGAATTATCTATATTGATGAGATTGATAAGATCACAAGAAAATCTGAGAATCCATCCATAACCCGCGATGTTTCCGGTGAAGGTGTGCAGCAGGCACTTCTGAAGATTCTGGAAGGTACAGTGGCAAGTGTTCCGCCTCAGGGCGGCCGCAAGCATCCTCATCAGGAGTTTCTTCAGATTGATACAACAAATATTCTGTTTATCTGCGGCGGTGCTTTTGACGGAATCGAGAAGATCATTGAGTCCAGACAGGATACCAAGTCCATCGGTTTCGGTGCAGAGGTTTCTGTTAAGGAAGACAGAAATGTGGGTGAGATCCTGAAGGATGTAATGCCGGAAGACTTTATCAAATTCGGTCTGATTCCTGAGTTTATCGGTCGTGTGCCGGTAGTTGTAACTCTGGATGCGCTGGATGAGAATGCGCTGATCAGTATTCTGAAAGAGCCGAAGAACTCACTTACCAAACAGTATCACAGATTATTTGAACTGGATGGTGTTGAACTTGATTTTGAAGATGATGCACTTGAACTGGTCGCAAAGAAATCTCTGGAACGTAAGACAGGAGCCAGAGGTTTGCGTGCGATCATGGAAGGTTCACTGATGGATCTGATGTATAAGATTCCGTCAGATGACACGATTCGCAAGTGTACAATTACCAAAGATGTAGTAGATGGCACCGGTGAGCCGGAGATCGTCCGCGGAGAAGCTCCTGCACAGGCGAAGACAGCCGGAAGCAGAAGAACGTCCCGGACACACAAGAAGGATAAACCGGAAACAGCCTGATGAAAGGGACTGAACAATAAATGACAAATCAGAATATAGTGCTGCCTGCGATCGCTCTTAGGGGGACTACCATCCTTCCCGGGATGATCGTTCATTTTGATGTGAGCAGGGAGCGTTCTGTCAAGGCGATTGAAGCTGCCATGCTTCATGACCAGAAGATTTTTCTGGTTACTCAGATTGATCCTGAGGTGGAATCACCGGATCTGGCAGGTGTATATCATGTAGGAACCATTGCCTATATCAAACAGGTTGTGAAACTTCCGCAGAATCTTTTGCGGGTACTTGTAGAGGGAACGGGAAGAGCCACACTTGTGAAATTTGAGCAGGAGTTTCCGTTTATCAGAAGTGAGATCACACCTGTTGATGAAGAAGAAATGCAGATGCCGGAACCAGTGATGGAAGCCATGCACAGAAGCCTTAAGGAATTATTCCACAGATACTGCATGGAAAATGGAAAAGTCAGCAAAGAGCTGGTAGCACAGATTTTAAATATAGATAATGTTGAGGAACTGGTTGAGCAGATTGCCGTAAATATTCCTTTATCTTATCAGAATAAGCAGAAGATCCTGGAGGCACTTACACTGGAGGAACGTTATGAAGTTCTGGGTGCAATCCTTGGAAATGAGATTGAGATCATGCAGATTGGCAGAGATCTCCAGAAAAAAGTGAAGGCCAGAATTGATAAGAATCAGAGAGAATATATTCTCAGAGAGCAGCTGAAACTGATACGTGAGGAACTGGGTGAGGATAATACTGCGGATGACGCAGAGGAGTTTAAGAAGAAACTCCAGGAACTTCAGGCCGGCGATGAGGTAAAAGAGAAGATCAGCAAAGAAATCGAGAGATTTAAGAATACCAACAGCAATGTATCCGAGAATGCAGTACTGCGTGGTTATATTGAGACCATGCTGGCGCTTCCGTGGGAGAAGAAATCCACAGATTCTGATGATCTGAAAGAAGCATGGAAAGTACTTCAGGAAGGTCATTACGGTCTGAAAGATGTGAAGGAGCGTGTGATGGAGTTCCTTTCCGTCCGCAAACTGACACATAAGGGAAAAAGTCCGATCCTTTGTCTGGTAGGACCTCCCGGAACAGGTAAAACCTCCATTGCCCGATCGATTGCAGAAGCAATGCATAAGAAATATGTACGTATCTGTCTGGGCGGTGTGAGAGATGAGGCTGAGATCCGGGGCCACAGAAAGACTTATGTAGGAGCAATGCCGGGAAGGATCACTGCAGCATTACAGCAGGCAGGAGTGAGCAATCCTCTGATGCTTCTGGATGAGATTGACAAGACCAGCAGTGATTATAAAGGAGATACTTCTGCAGCACTTCTTGAGGTGCTTGATCCGGAACAGAACAGTAGATTTATGGATCATTATATAGAGGTTCCACAGGATCTTTCAGAAGTACTGTTTATTGCAACTGCAAACGATGTTCAGGGCATTCCGAGACCACTTCTTGACCGTATGGAACTGATCGAGATCGCAGGTTATACTGAGAATGAGAAGGAACATATTGCAAAGGAACATCTGATTCCGAAGCAGATGGAAGAGAACGGTATCGAGAAAGGTAAACTGACAATCCAGTCAGCGGCTCTTAAGAAGATCATCAACAATTATACAAAAGAAGCCGGAGTTCGAAACCTGGAGAGAACCATCGGACAGATATGCAGAAAAACTGCACGTCTGATCATGGAAGAAGATAAAAAGAAAGTTACAGTGACTTCAAAGAATCTGTCAGATTTTCTTGGAAAAGAGCATTTTAACTATCTTATGGCAAATAAGAAAGATGAGATTGGTATTTCCCGCGGGCTTGCCTGGACACAGGTGGGTGGCGATACACTGCAGATTGAAGTCAATGTAATGCCCGGCAAGGGTGAGCTGATGCTCACCGGACAGTTGGGAGATGTTATGAAAGAGTCTGCACAGGCAGGTATTACTTACATTCGTTCCATTGCTTCTGACTATAAAGTTGAGCCGGAATTTTTCCAGGAAAACGATATTCATGTGCATATTCCGGAAGGGGCAGTACCAAAAGACGGACCATCCGCAGGTATTACCATGGCAACTGCAATCCTTTCCGCAATTATTAAGAAGCCGGTAAGGGCAGACCTTGCAATGACCGGTGAGATCACACTGAGAGGAAGAGTTCTTCCGATCGGCGGTTTGAAAGAAAAACTTCTTGCGGCAAAATATGCTAAGATCAAAGAGGTGTTAGTGCCGGCAGAAAACAAACCGGATATTCAGGAATTAGATAAGGAAATCACAGACGGACTTACCATTACCTTTGTAAGTTCGATGAAGGAAGTGCTTAATAAGGCACTGGTATAAAATAAATGGTCAGTCAGTAAAGATTGACCATTTGTTGTGAAAAAAGAGAGGAAATCAATGGTTATTAAGAATGTATCATTAGATATCGTATGCGGTATTACCAGCAAACTCCCGGACACCAACAGACCGGAGGTTGCATTTGCAGGAAAATCAAATGTGGGAAAATCATCGCTGATCAACGGGCTGATGAACCGGAAATCTCTTGCCAGAACAAGTGCACAGCCGGGAAAAACACAGACCATTAACTTTTATAATATCAATGAAGCCATGTATCTGGTAGACCTCCCTGGTTACGGATACGCAAAGGTTTCACAGTCTGAGAAGGAAAAATGGGGCAAGATGATCGAAAGATATCTTCATACATCCAAAAACCTGAAGGCGGTTTTCCTTCTTATTGATATCCGTCATGATCCGTCTGCAAATGACAAGATGATGTATGACTGGATTCTGAACAATGGCTATGAGCCGATCATTATTGCAACGAAGCTTGACAAGCTCAAACGAAGCCAGGTTCAGAAAAATATCAAAGCAATCAAAGAAGGGCTGAAGCTGAGCAAAGATGGCATTATTATTCCTTTCTCTGCTGAGACGAAGCAGGGAAGAGATGAGATCTGGGCTCTGATTGACGAGTTGACCGGACTGGCAGCTACTGAAGAAGCCTGAAAAAATAAATATTCGCTGTTTACTGACGGGATTCTTTTCCTGTGAAAATAAGCAGCAGACAGACAAAATACGAGGACAAAAAATATTATGGGAATTATCAAGGCATTCAAGCTGGGATTTGACTATCTCAAGTATGATGAAGATGGTAACGTGCAGGATACGCAGCGTGCTGTCAATGATGTAAACCTGGACATTGAAGCCGGACAATTCGTGGCTGTTCTGGGACATAATGGTTCCGGAAAATCTACTCTTGCAAAGCACCTGAATGCGCTGTTGCTTCCGACGGAAGGAACTTTGTGGGTAGATGGGATTGACACGTCTAAAGAGCCGGAATTATGGAAAGTCCGACAGAAAGCGGGCATGGTTTTTCAGAATCCTGACAATCAGATCATAGGAACTGTAGTAGAAGAAGACGTAGGGTTCGGACCGGAGAATATGGGTGTGCCCACAGAGAAAATCTGGGAGCGTGTAGATGAGAGCCTGAAAAAAACAGGAATGACATCCTATCGTTATCATTCTCCGAATAAACTTTCCGGCGGACAGAAGCAGAGAGTTGCAATTGCCGGTGTCATGGCAATGCGTCCGAAATGCATCATTTTGGATGAGCCAACTGCAATGCTGGATCCGAATGGACGAAAGGAAGTTCTTGAGGCAGTCAGTGACCTTAACAGACGGGAAGGAGTGACAGTCATTCTGATCACCCACTATATGGAAGAAGTTGTTCATGCGGACAAGGTATATGTTATGGACAACGGAGAAGTGGTGATGCAGGGAACCCCCAGAGAGATTTTCTCACAGGTGGAAACTCTGAAAGAATACAGACTGGATGTGCCGCAGGTAACACTTCTGGCACACGAACTTCATAAAGCCGGAGTGGATGTTCCGGAGGGAATACTGACTACAGAGGAGCTGGTGAATGCCTTATGTCAATAGAATTAAAAAATGTAACTTATACCTACAGTCCGGGAACTGCCTATGAGATCCATGCGCTGAAAGACATCAATCTTTCTATTCCGGACGGACAGTTTATCGGAATTATCGGACATACAGGAAGTGGGAAATCTACACTGATCCAGCATTTCAATGCGCTGATCCGTCCAACTTCCGGTACGATCACTTATAATGGAGAGGATATCTGGGGAGAGAAATATGATCGTCGTGCCCTGCGAAGCGAGGTTGGTCTTGTATTTCAGTATCCGGAGCATCAGCTCTTTGAGAATGATGTGCTTTCTGATGTATGCTTTGGTCCCATGAATCAGGGATTATCCAGGGAAGAGGCAGAAGTAGAAGCAAAGAAAGCACTGCAGCACGTAGGTTTCAAGGAGAAAAATTTCAGTAAATCCCCTTTTGAGCTTTCCGGCGGACAGAAGAAAAGAGTTGCTATTGCCGGTGTACTGGCAATGAATCCGAAAATTCTTATTCTGGATGAGCCAACTGCAGGTCTGGATCCGAAAGGACGAGATGATATCCTTGACCAGATCGCAGAGCTTCATAAAGTAAGAGGGATTACGATTATCCTTGTATCCCACAGCATGGAGGATATTGCGAAATATGCGGAGAGACTGATTGTAGTCAATGACGGAGAAATCGCTTATGATGATGCTCCCAAAGCAGTATTTGCTCATTACAGAGAGCTGGAAGCCATGGGACTTGCAGCACCGCAGATTACTTATATCATGCATGCGTTGAAGGAAAAAGGCCTGGATGTAGATGTAACTGCTACAACGGTGGATGAGGCAAAAGAGAATATCCTTGCAGTTTTAAGAAAATGTAATCCCGGGAAATTGTCCGGTGACAGACAATCTGTTTCAGACAGTCAGTCGAAAAAGAAAATGCCAAAGCAGAAACCTTAATTAGTGAGATGGAAGCTGATCTGACTAAGGATGGGACGAAAGAGTCTTATTCAGATGCGGCTGATAAAAATTTAAGCATTCAGAAGGAAACAATGGATAAAAAGTCTGCAGAACAAGAAGAGAATGAGGGAGGGCAGGAAGTATGATCCGAGACATTACAATAGGACAGTATTATCCTGCAGATTCCGTTCTGCACAAAATGGATCCGAGAGCAAAGCTGGTGGGGACGCTGGTGTTTATCATCTCTGTCTTCGTATTCCATACATTTCCGGGATATGCAGTGGCAACTATATTTCTGGCAGCGATGATCATTCTTTCCAAAGTTCCTGTGAAATTTATGTTCAAGGGACTGAAGGCAATCGTGATGCTTCTTATGATCACAGTGGTATTTAATATATTTCTGACACCCGGAAAGGTTCTCTGGCAGTGGGGAATCCTGCATGTGACAGAGGAGGGCCTGAAGCTGGCCGGAAGAATGGCCATCCGCCTGACGTATCTGGTGATCGGTTCTTCTCTTATGACGCTGACTACCACACCCAATCAGCTTACAGATGGTCTGGAACGACTTCTCAGGCCGTTAAATAAACTTCATGTGCCAATCCACGAGATTGCCATGATGATGTCTATTGCGCTGCGTTTTATCCCAATCCTTATGGAGGAAACCGATAAGATCATGAAAGCACAGATTGCACGTGGCGCAGATTTTGAAACCGGAAATATAATTCAGAAGGCAAAAAAATATGATTCCGCTTCTGGTTCCATTGTTTATTTCTGCGTTCAGAAGAGCAAATGATCTGGCCATGGCCATGGAAGCAAGGTGCTATCATGGAGGTGATAACAGAACCCAGATGAAGCCATTGCGTTATGAGTCCAGAGACTACATTTCCTATGTGGTGATGTGGGCTTATCTGGGAATCGCCATTGTTTTCAGAATTGTGGGAATCTGAGAAAGTACTGATATAATTTATAAAGATATTTTATATGCTGTAATCCGGTAGGAAAGGATTACAGCATATTGTTTATTTTGTTATAACAAAAGTTTTCAATTTTTATGGAGGAAAACAGATGAAAAGAATTGGTCTTGTAGTTGCATATGACGGCACAAACTATTGCGGCTGGCAGACACAGCCAAACGGGATTACTGTACAGGGGGTATTAAATGATACATTGTCCGAGCTTCTTGGCGAGAAGATAGAAACGATTGGTGCAAGCCGTACAGACGCAGGGGTTCATGCCATGGGAAACGTGGCAGTATTTGACACCAACACACGCATTCCTGGGGAAAAGATTTCCTATGCACTGAACCAGCGTCTTCCGGAAGATATCCGCATTCAGCTCTCTGAAGAAGTAGAACCGGATTTCCATCCCCGTTATTGCGACAGCGAGAAAACATACGAATACCGCATCCTGAATCGCAAATTCCCGGTTCCGACAGAGCGCTTATACACCTATTTCTACCACTACAAACTGGATGTAGATAAGATGAAAGCAGCAACCTCATACCTGATCGGACAGCATGATTTTGCTTCTTTTTGCGGTGCAAAAGCGCAGGTAAAAACAACTATCCGTACAGTGACAGGAATTGATGTATGGCGTGACGGAGATATCGTAACCATACGTGTAACAGGAACAGGATTCCTCTACAACATGGTACGAATCATCTCCGGAACTCTGATCGAAGTAGGAAACGGACAGTATCCGCCTGAGAGAGTAAAGACAATTCTGGAAGCCTGCAACCGCGAAATGGCAGGCCCAACTGCTCCGGCACAGGGACTGACACTGATGGGGATTGAATTTTTTGATTGATAGTCAGGAGGAGAAAATCATCCGTTTCGATAATTGCCGGTGGGATAACTGATCAACAGTTTTGTTGATGAAAAACAAAAAACGGGGGAGTAACGAAAAAAGTTGAAAAAACGACACAAAACCTATTGACAGAACAGAACCCTTATAATATAATAACCAAATGTGACGTAGTGCGAGATGCTTAAGCCAAATAGCCCAGGCGAAAGTATTTATCAGCGGTTTCGGACATTTCCGCATTTTTAGCACCGGCGTTTCCAATAACTTATATTCGCGGGAAATTCCGCGGTTAATTAAACTATCGTTGATAAATAACAGGAGGTAAAACCATGCAGACTTATATGGCTAATCCAGATAAAATCGAAAGAAAATGGTATGTAGTTGACGCTGATGGATGTACTCTTGGCCGTCTGGCATCCGGAGTAGCAAGCGTTTTAAGAGGAAAAAATAAACCACAGTTTACACCACACGTAGACACAGGTGATTATGTAATCATCGTAAACGCTGACAAGATCAAAGTTACAGGTAAGAAATTAGAGCAGAAAATCTACTACAATCACTCCGATTATGTAGGTGGAATGAGAGAAACCACATTAAAAGAAATGTTAGCAAAGAAACCTGAGAGAGTTATCGAGCTCGCAGTTAAAGGTATGCTTCCAAAAGGACCTTTAGGAAGAAGCATGTACACAAAACTTTTCGTATATGCAGGACCGGAACACAAACATGAAGCTCAGAAACCAGAAGCTTTAACATTTTAATTAGGAGGTAGAAAACATTGGCTAGCGCAAAATTCTACGGAACAGGAAGAAGAAAAAAATCAATCGCAAGAGTTTATCTTGTACCTGGAACCGGTAAGATCACAATCAATAAAAGAGATATCGATGAATATTTTGGATTAGATACACTGAAAGTTATCGTTCGTCAGCCTTTAGCTGCAACAGAAACAGAAGGCAAATTTGACGTATTAGTTAACGTTCATGGCGGTGGATACACAGGACAGGCTGGTGCCATCAGACATGGTGTTGCAAGAGCCCTTCTTCAGGCAGACAACGACTACAGACCAGTTCTGAAAGCTGCTGGATTCTTAACTCGTGACCCACGTATGAAAGAACGTAAGAAGTACGGTCTCAAAGCAGCTCGTCGCGCTCCGCAGTTCAGCAAGCGATAATCGACTGCTCAGACTATATCAAAATGGTTCAAACACCCCGGAAAATCAAGGTTTTCCGGGGTTTTCTTATACCTAAACGGGCTGATATAGTTTGACTTGATTTGACCAAACGAGAGCAGTTTTCACCCAATTTTTAGTGGTTAAATATAGGAGGTTATGGCATTTTTGATTAGCCCGATGGGATTGCCGCTGGCTGCAATCTGGCTGTTGGGCAAGGTGCAGAGTTTGAAATTTGCGATCCAGGATTGGGCGTATGGGTAAATGATGTGAATATAATTTGGAATGAAAAGAAGCAGGACAATGGGAGATGAGACCCAATACCCTGCTTCTCTGTTTATTCGGAACGAACTGTAATATATTTTTGATTGCGACTTTTAGGTTTATCGGGAATAGTCATTTCTAATTGCCCGGATTCTAAAAGCGGATTGATATGCTTCAAAGTGAAGTTTCTTAAATCTTTGAAGCCGCAAAATACTGCAAGCTCTTTCTTGGATTTTGGTGTTGTGCAAAAAGCCAAAATCTGTTTGGACACCGTTGATAGTTCAATAACTTGGTGGGTAACTTGGTGGATAACTTGGTGGGCGTCACCCTCTAAGTTGTAGTTTACATTTTTCAAGATGACCCTGAAATCTGTTGCTGTTGAAGTAAATTCGGGCTTATATGCCTCTGTGTATCCAGGCAGCTTTTCGGTTTCACTGACGATTTTGCGTAGGCCACTTCCACGGCGTTCCATGTACTTCATGCGGTGGAACAGGTCAGCAATCACAGGGTTTCGTCGCATGGAACGGATACTGTAAATATCGTATTCCTGAATTGAGCCGCCGCCAAACATACCGCCCGGAGATGTGATTTCCACCCGATCATCAAACATATCAATATGGATTTCGCTGCCAAGCACAATATAATCACGATGGATAAGCGCATTAACAAGAGCCTCTGTCACAGCTCGTTCAGCATAATCCGGCTTGTCTACACGATACTGTGCCTTTTGACAAAACGGACTTTGGAATTATTGCGAATAAATTCACTGCCGCTTTTCAGTAAATAAATCAAATTCCCCTCGTATTCCTTATCGTCCAGCGCATCATCAAAGATAGAGCCTTTTTCCAAGCCATTCCACCGGGTACAGAACATACGGGAGTTATAAACTGTGTGCTGATCGGTCATGAGCTTTCCGGCATTGGTCAAGAACCCATTTTTTGTCAGCCAAACCGAAGGAGACATAATCGGATGGCTCGAAGCGGAGGCCGGTTCGTTCCAGATAGGTTGCCTCCAGGAGTGTGAAGCTGTAATCCTTTTTCACAGCTTCTGTTGTTAAGGTGTCAAAGGACTGATTGGTTCCCTTTAAGATCAGTTCATTCACAATGTAATCCGGTGCAATTACGCTTTCATTTCCAACACGGATGTATGCCTCCATCACGCCGTCTGCCTTGTAATAGTATGGGGTGCTGCGGCCAGGAGAAACCTCCAGAGCCAACAGGTTTTTACCATCTTCCTGCAATGGCTTTAAGATAAACTGCGGTAATGGTGTGATACGTTCTTTGATTAAGCGGCTGATCGCTTCAGCATCCTTTTGAACATCGGACAAGCCGATAGGCTCCCGGTCATCAGAGACTCCGAAAAACAGAGTGCCGCCGATTCCATTGGAAAAGGCACTGACACTTTTTAACCAGCTTTTGGGTTTCTTTATTTCAAGTGCAACTTTGAAATCACATTCGGTTGCTTCAGCAATGAGCTGTTCTATCATAGAAATCCCTCCTTTGAGGTTGTAGAAAGTTCTTTTTTATTATACCCAGCGGAGAAAGTTATTGCAACGATAGAAGCAAAGAGTTCAGCGAAAAAATATTTATGAGAGGAGGGCCTTCTATTATGGCAACTACAAGAATCATGCCGCTTCATGTTGGTAAGGGTCGCACAGAAAGTCGGGCAATCAGTGACATCATCGACTATGTAGCAAATCCACAGAAAACAGATAACGGCAAGCTCATTACCGGCTATGCGTGTGACAGCCGGACTGCGGATGCGGAGTTCCTTCTGGCAAAGCGGCAGTACATTGCCGCTACCGGACGAGTGCGTGGTACAGATGATGTGATTGCCTATCATGTGCGCCAGTCCTTCCGCCCTGGTGAGATTACCCCGGAAGAAGCAAACCGGCTGGGCGTAGAATTTGCAAAGCGTTTTACTAAAGGCAATCATGCCTTTGTGGTCTGCACTCACATAGACAAGTCGCACATTCATAATCACATTATCTGGTCATCGGTCAGCTTAGAATATGACCGGAAGTTCCGAAACTTTTGGGGCAGCACCAAGGCGGTTCGTCGGCTAAGTGACACCATCTGTATTGAGAATGGACTGTCCATTGTAGAGAATCCGAAACTTCACGGAAAGAGCTATAACAAATGGCTGGGCGATCAGGCAAAGCCCTCTCACCGAGAGCTGCTTCGTGTGGCAATTGACAACGCATTATCACAAAGTACCTGCTGACTTTGAAGAACTGCTGAAGCTGTTGCAAGAGTATGGTTGTGAAAGTCTCAAAGCGCGGAAAATCGTATCGACTGAAGCTCTTTGGTTGGGAGAAAGCCGCCCGCATGGACAGTCTGGGCGAAGGATATGGATTGGAAGATTTGCGGGGCAGTTCTCTTTAGGGAAGAAAAGCACGATACCCCGCGAAAGAAAACAGTCACACAGGCAGAGCCGCCGAAGGTCAATCTAGCTGGTGG
>ENA-OQKJ01000157-OQKJ01000157.1-human-gut-metagenome-genome-assembly--contig:-NODE-157-length-17066-cov-2.379184_pt1 | contig 17066 bp, 15 predicted proteins | sample MGYA00242647_ERZ504795 | MGnify/ENA primary metagenome ERZ504795 (study PRJEB26092, sample SAMD00036398) | human gut metagenome | host: Homo sapiens | study: EMG produced TPA metagenomics assembly of...
GGGCAAGATCATCAACATCTGCTCCATGATGAGCGAGCTGGGCCGCGAGACCGTCTCTGCCTACGCTGCCGCCAAGGGTGCGCTGAAGATGCTGACCAAGAACATCGCCTCTGAGTACGGCGAGTACAACATCCAGTGCAACGGCATGGGTCCCGGCTACATTGCCACCGCCCAGACCGCGCCCCTGCGCGAGATTCAGCCCGATGGCAGCCGTCATCCCTTTGACAGCTTCATCGTTGCCAAGACCCCCGCAGGCCGCTGGGGCGGACCCGGACGGACATGGTTGGTCCCTGCGTGTTCCTTGCCAGCCACGCATCCGACTTCGTGAACGGCCAGATCCTCTACGCCGACGGCGGCATTCTGGCTTATATCGGCCGTCAGCCTAAGTAAAAAAGACGCAAAATACACCCCCGGCGCTGCTTTTGTCAGTGCCGGGGGTGTTGTGCTTTATACCGTTTTATTTAGAGGTCATTCTGCCAAAGTGGCCTTTTTCCTCTTCGTCCTTTTTGGTGTCAGGCTTTTCTGCGGGGGTCAGACGCACCTCGGTCACGCGGCGCTTGGCGGTGCGGGTGACTACGCCGTCGTAGCCGCCCAACGTAAAGCGGTCACCTACCTTGGGCAGGCGGCAGGTCTTTTCCTGCACCAGACCGTTCACCGTGTTGGAGTCGATGTCCTCGTCCTCCGGCAGCCCCAGCCGCTCGTACAGGTCGTCCACGCCGGCGCTGCCCAGCACGATCCAGCTGCCGTCCGACTGCTTGCGGAAGTCCTCGGTCACCTCGTCGTGTTCATCCCAGATCTCGCCTACCAGCTCCTCCAGAATGTCCTCCAGCGTGATGATACCCTCGGTGCCGCCGTACTCGTCCACCACCACAGCCATGTGATGGTGCTGCTCGCGCAGGGTGCGCAGCAGCTGGGAGATCTGGGTGGAGCCGGTGGTGTAGAGGGTGGGCTTGACCAGTTCCTCCAGCTTGACCTCCTTTTTCAGGCGTGCCATGTAGAAGTCCTTTTCATGTACCACGCCGATGATGTTATCAATGGTGTCGTGGTACACCGGCAGACGGGAGTAGCCGGACTCGGCAAAGGTCTGTGCCACCTCCTCCAGCGGCATATCGTCCTCCACCGCGATCACATCCACGCGGGGGGTCAGAATCTCTTCCACCTCCACGTCATCAAACTCGATGGCGCTGCGGATCAGTTCGCTCTCCCGGTCGGTCAGTTCGCCGTCATTCTCGGCTTCGCTGACCATAGTCATCAGCTCGCCCTCGGTGATGGTGTCCTCCTCGGTGCTGTGGACAAAGTGCCCCAGAAAGCGCTTCCACTGGCTGAACAGCCATGTCAGCGGGGTAAACACCAGCATCAGCAGGCTGAGCGCCGGCGCAACTGCGGTGGCTACCGTTTCCGGCATCTCCTTGGCAAGGCTCTTGGGGGTCACCTCGCCAAAGATCAGCACCACCACGGTCAGCACCATAGTGGACACCGTAGCGCCCCGCTCTGCACCCAGCATCTTGGTGAAAATGATGGTGCCGATAGAGGCTGCGGCAATGTTCACGATATTGTTGCCGATGAGGATGGTGGAAAGCAGCTTATCGTATTTTTCAGCCATTGCCAGCACCCGGGCGGCAGAGGCATCGCCGTCCTCGGCGCGGCTTTTCAGGCGGATCTGATTCAGGGAAGAAAATGCGGTCTCGGATGCGGAGAAAAAGGCGGAGAATGCCACCAATACTACCAGCGCTACCCAGAGCGTCATACTGCCATCGTCCATAAAAAGGGAAATCACACTCAACTTTCTGTTTTGATTTGTACCCTCTCAGTCATCGCTATGCGATGACTGAGAGAGTTTTGCCTATATTTTTCCTACATACAAAAATGTGCTTTCCACCGTGGCTGTTCCGCGATGAAAAGCACATCAATGTTACTTTTTATAATATCATATTCTGCACACGGGTGCAAGCGTTTGGCCCGTACTCCATGTACAAAACCGGTAAATTTTAACGCAGAACCAATGCGCTGCCGTCATAGTCCACAGTCAGGGTGTTGCCCTCGGCATAACCGCCCTTGATGATGGCCTTGGCGATCAGGGTCTCTACGCGGCTCTGGATGAAGCGCTTGATGGGACGTGCACCATAGACGCTGTCGTAGGCAGAATCGATGATGAAGTCCTTGGCGGCGGTGGTGACCTCCAGCTTGAGGTGCTTGCCCTCCTCCATGCGGTTGCGCAGATCCTGCAGCTGCAGATCCACAATCTTGCGCATCTCGTCCTTGGTCAGGCTCTTGTAGTAGACGATCTCGTCCAGACGGTTCAAAAATTCGGGACGGAACTTGCTCTTGAGCAGCGCATCGATCTGGTGCTTTGCATCCTCGCTCAGCTCGTTGGAGCCATTGGCACGGCGCTGCTCCAGATCGTTCAGGATGATATCGCTGCCAAGGTTGGAGGTCAGGATGATGACCGTGTTCTTGAAGTCCACGGTGCGGCCCTGACTGTCCGTGATGCGGCCATCGTCCAGCACCTGCAGCAGGATGTTGAACACATCGGGGTGGGCTTTTTCCACCTCATCGAACAGCACCACGCTGTAGGGCTTGCGGCGCACAGCCTCGGTCAGCTGGCCGCCCTCTTCATAACCGACATATCCCGGAGGCGCGCCGATCAGGCGGCTGACGCTGAACTTCTCCATATATTCGGTCATATCGATACGCACCATGTTGCGCTCGTCGTCAAACAGTGCCTGTGCCAGCGCCTTGGCAAGCTCGGTCTTGCCCACGCCGGTAGGGCCGAGGAAGAGGAAGCTGCCGATGGGGCGGTTGGGGTTGGCGATACCGGCGCGGCTGCGCAGAATGGCTTCGCTCACCTTGGTCACAGCCTCGTCCTGACCGATGACCCGCTGGTGCAGCACATCATCCAGATGCAGCAGCTTCTCGCGCTCGCCCTCCACCAGCTTCTCTACCGGGATGCCAGTCCAGCGTGCCACGATGCGGGCGATCTCCTCGTCGGTCACGCGGTCACGCAGCAGGCTGTCCTCCTTCTTGGCGGCAGCCACCTTTTCCTCTTCGGCCAGCTGTTTTTGCAGCTGGGGCAGCTTGCCGTATTTCAGCTCGGCGGCCTTGTTCAGGTCGTACTCGCGCTGGGCTTTCTCGATGGCAGCATTGGTCTGCTCGATCTGCTCGCGCAGGGTCTGCACCTTACCAATGGCGTTCTTCTCGTTTTCCCACTTTGCCTTCATGCTGCGGAACTTATCCTGCAACTCGGCAAGCTCCTTTTCCAGATCCTTCAAGCGGCTCTGGCTCAGGGCGTCGGTCTCCTTTTTCAGGCTGACCTGCTCGATCTGCAGCTGGGTGATGCGGTGTGCCAGATCGTCCATCTCGCTGGGCATGCTGTCCATCTCGGTCTTGATCATGGCGCAGGCTTCATCCACAAGGTCGATGGCCTTATCCGGCAGGAAGCGGTCGGTGATATAGCGGTCGGAAAGGGTGGCAGCGGCGATCAGGGCGCTATCGTTGATCTTTACGCCGTGGAACACCTCATACCGCTCCTTCAGGCCGCGCAGGATGGAGATGGTATCCTCCACAGTAGGCTCATCCACCTGCACCGGCTGGAACCGGCGCTCCAGCGCGGGGTCTTTTTCGATATACTGACGGTACTCGTCCAGCGTGGTCGCGCCGATGCAGTGCAGCTCGCCGCGGGCCAGCATGGGCTTGAGCAGATTGCCTGCGTCCATGGCGCCGTCGGTCTTACCGGCACCCACGATGGTGTGCAGCTCATCGATGAAGAGGATGATCTTGCCCTCGCTCTTCTTCACCTCGTTCAGCACGCTCTTCAAGCGCTCCTCAAACTCGCCGCGGTACTTTGCACCGGCCACCAGAGCGCCCATGTCTAGGCTGAACACGGTGCGATCCTTCAGGTTTTCGGGCACATCGCCGCGCACGATGCGCTGCGCCAGACCCTCGGCGATGGCGGTTTTACCAACACCGGGCTCGCCGATGAGGCAGGGGTTGTTTTTGGTCTTACGGGACAGGATACGGATCACATTGCGGATCTCCTGATCTCGACCAATGACGGGGTCCAGCTTCTGCTTGCGGGCAAGTTCCACCAGATCCTGACCGTACTTCTGCAATGCGTTGTAGGTGTCCTCCGGGTTATCGGTAGTCACCCGCTGGTTGCCGCGCACGGCGGTAAGCTGCTGCAAAAAGGCGTCCTTTTTCAGGTTGAAGGCGCGGAACAGCTCACTGGTGGTCTGGTCCTGCTCGTCCAGCAGGCCAAGGAACAGGTGCTCCACGCTGATGAAGTCATCCTTCATGGCCTTGGCTTCGCGGGCGGCGGCGCTGAGCACTTTATCGGTTGCCTGCGAGATATAGACCTTATCAGGGTCACGGCCGGAACCGGACACCCGGGGCAGCGCGGACAGCTTTTCCGCCACGGCAGCGGCAAAGCTGCCGGGGTCAACATTCAGCTTCTGAAGCAGCTGGGGAATCAGGCCGTTTTCCTGCGCAGCCAGTGCGTGCAGCAGGTGGGCGGGCTCCAGCGCGTTGTGCTGGTACTCCACAGCCAGCTGCTGGGCTGCCTGCAAAGCCTCAAGGGTCTTTTGGGTATATTGATTGGTATTCATAAAGTCAAGCCTCCATTCATACCGGAAGGTTTATTTTAGCGGACGGATAAGTTCTTTGCTAACAGCTCTGCGCCCGGCGGCGGCAGAGCCGTGATTGAATTGTATCGATGTTCTTCTTCATGGTTTTGCACACCTCCCGCGGAGCAGTTTGTTTTGTTTTTAGCACTCTATCTGCTCGACTGCTAAAAATATACTCCTGTCCACCTACTTTGTCAATAGGGTTCACAAAAAGTTTGCAGAATAGACGCAAACCCATGCCTTTTGTTTTAGCACGCGATGCTTGAGCAAAGATCAATAAGCGCCTCCGGCTCGCCCCTTGCGGGGCAACCGCCGGAGATGCGCAGTCGTGCTCCCCAGTTCTCCAGAAAAGTGGGCAGCAAAAAACGGCTCTGCCGAAGCAGAGCCGTAAAAGTGCATACTGAGATAAATCAGCGCTTGGAGAACTGGGGAGCACGACGTGCAGCCTTCAGACCGTACTTCTTACGCTCCTTCATACGAGGATCGCGGGTCAGGAAGCCAGCCTTCTTCAGCACAGGACGGTTCTCGTCGCTCTGCTGCAGCAGGGCGCGGCTCAGGCCGTGACGGATAGCGCCAGCCTGACCGGAAACACCGCCGCCGGAAACGCGGACGACGACGTCATACTTGCCCTCCAAGCCCAGCAGGACCAGCGGAGAACGGACGATCAGCTTCAGGGTCTCCAGACCGAAGTAGTTGTCGATATCACGATCGTTAATGGTGATCTTACCGGTGCCGGTGTAAACGCGAACGCGGGCAACGGAATCCTTACGACGACCAGTGCCGTAGAAATAAGGTTTGGTTTCGTACATATTCGATTGCCTCCTTCTTAGAACTCGATCTTCTCGGGCTTCTGAGCAGCGTGAGCGTGCTCGGCACCCTGGTAGCAGTGCAGGCGGGTCAGAGCCTTATCACCGATGGTGTTGGAAGGGATCATGCCCTTGATAGCGTAGGTCATAGCCAGATCGCTGTTCTCAGCCATCAGCTTGCTGTACTGGACCTTCTTCAGGCCGCCGATGTACTTGCTGTGGGTGATGTGGAACTTCTGCTCGGCCTTCTTGCCGGTCAGAACAGCCTTGTCGCAGTTGATGACAACCACGAAATCGCCGCAGTCAACGTTGGGGGTGTAATCGACCTTCTGCTTGCCGCGCAGCAGAACAGCGGCCTCAGCAGCGACGTGGCCCAGGCTCTTGCCGGTAGCGTCGAGCAGGTACCACTTACGCTCGACTTCAGCGGGCTTTACGAGAGTAGTGCTCATATCTATTTCCTCCTGATAAGCTTTTTGTACGTTTCAGGCGCCCTTTTGGGGCGCGAGTGTCAGTATACAACACAAAAACGCGCCTGTCAACATGATTTTTGGATTTTTTCGGCGGAATTTTTTGAAACTCTCAAAATCGCTTGTTTTCTCTCAAATCCTCTTGATTTCTGAATTTCGATTTTTGTCAAAAGTTTTTTTGCTTTGCCCCGGCATATTTTTTGCCATTTGCCCGCTACAAATCCCGCTGCGGTTGTGGTATACTATAAAGGATATGGGCGGTGCACCGCTGCCCTTGCCAACACAAGGAGAACACATCCATGCCAAATGAGATCGACCGCACTTCTTCGGCGCAGCGCCGCAGCTCCAAGCTGCTGACGGCGATGGCCATTTTCATCTGTCTGGGCATCGCAGCCTACATGGTGCTCACCCTGCTGGTGAACCGGCAGACCCCCGCGACACCTGACACCCACTATACCGGCACGAATGGCATCTCTGTCTACTACGACAGCAGCGTGTGGAGCGTGTGCCGCATGACCGAGGACGCAACCCTCGGCACCGTGCTGGAGCTTGCCACCGCCGACACGGCAGACAGTGAGGACTATCAGGCCGTGCTGTTGCAGCGCGGCACCGCCGACAGCTACGAAAGCTTTATCGAGGACTCGGAAGCCGACCTCAAGCAGGCCTACGGCGTCATCAAGCCCCGCAAGGTCAACCTGACCGTGGAGGGCGCAGCGGTAGAGGCGGTGCGCTGCGATATCCGCACCTACTACGCCGTGCTGGCCACCATCACCTACGACAGCGGCGATGTGGTCTATGTCTCGGCGCTGACCAAGCTGGCGTCCATCAGCGATGTGGTCAATCTGGTAGAAAGCGTGAGCCTGTCATGAGTGATCTTCGTGCAATGCAGCGGCTTTGCGGCCTGATGCGCAAGGCCGTACAGGACTATGAAATGATTGCTCCCGGCGACCGGGTGATGGTGGGCGTTTCCGGCGGCAAGGACAGCGTGGCGCTGACCATCGGTCTTTCCATGCTGCGCAAGTACATCGGCTTTGATTACGAGGTGGTGGCGGTCACGCTGGACCCGCAGTTCGACCATCAGCCCATGGACTACTCGGCGCTGGCAGAGCTGTTCCGGCAGCACGGCATCCCCTACGAGGTGCGCCGCACCGAGATCGGCCCTGTGGTGTTCGAGTACCGCAAGGAAAAGAACCCCTGCGCCCTGTGTGCCAAGCTGCGGCGGGGCGCGCTGCACACCGCCGCGCAGGAGCTGGGCTGCAACAAGGTGGCGCTGGGGCATCATCTGGACGATGCCGTGGAGACCTTTTATATGAACCTCTGGCGGGAGGGACGCATCGGCTGCTTCTCGCCGGTGACCTACCTTTCCCAGCGGGATCTCACCCTCATCCGCCCCATGCTGCTGGCTACCGAGTACGAGGTGCAGTGCGCCGTGCGGGAAGCGGGCTTGCCCATCGTGAAGAGCCGCTGCCCCGCCGACGGCGTTACCGTGCGGGAACAGACCAAAGAATTTGTGCAGGAGCGCTGCCGTACCGACCACGCCTTCCGCCAAAAGACTCTCCATGCTTTGCAGGAGAGCGGCATTGACGGCTGGCGTCCCGTCCACACGGGCCGGGGCAGCTTTATCGTACCAAAAAAGGAAACAGATCATGCAGAAACAACCGTTTGAAAAACACGTCTGGGCCGAGATCGACCTCGAAGCCCTTCGGTATAATTTCCGGGAGGTAAAGGCCCGGGCAGGGGCGCTGCCCCTGTGCGCAGTGGTCAAGGCCGACAGCTACGGCCACGGCGCGGTACAGTGCGCCCGGGTGTTCGCCGAGGAGGGCGCCGCATGGCTGGCGGTCAGCTGTCTGACCGAGGCTGTGCAGCTGCGCAAGGCGGGGCAGACTTTGCCCATCCTCATTCTGGGGCATGTGCAGCCCGCCTACGCCGCCGCCCTGATCCAGAACGACATCACTGTGGCCTGCTACTCCCTTGCGCAGGCACGCGCCCTGAGCGAAGCCGCCGTGGCGGCAGGGGGCAAAGTACACATCCACCTCAAGGCCGACACTGGCATGGGACGCATCGGCTTTGCCCTGCGCACCGATTTTGACGCCGCCATCCGGGAGATGCTGGAGGCCTGTGCGCTGCCCGGGCTGGAAATGACCGGCCTGTTCCAGCATTTTTCCGTGGCCGATGATACTGCCCCGGAGAATGTGGCCTATACTGCCGAGCAGCACGCACTGTTCGTAAAAGCCTTCCACGCACTGAAGGCCGCCGGGCGGGAGCCTGCCCTTGTGCACTGTGATAACTCTGCCGGGGTCATGCTGCACCCGGACTGGCCGGAGGGACTGCCCCGGGAGCGCTGCATGGCGCGCCCCGGCATCATCCTGTACGGCTACGACCCCAGCGACGAGGTGCGCTTTGGCCGCTTTAAGCCGGTAATGACCCTTAAGACCGTGGTGAGCATGATCAAGGAGATGCAGCCCGGCCAGTGCGCCAGCTACGGCCGCCGCTTTACCGCCGAAAAGCCCACCAAGGTAGCCACCCTTTGCACCGGCTATGCCGACGGCTACCCCCGGCTTTTGAGCTGCGGCAAAGGCATGGTGGAGATTCACGGCAAGGCCTGCCCGGTACTGGGCCGGGTGTGCATGGATCAGATGATGGTGGACGTGACCGATGTACCGGAAGTGCGCGAGGACGATGAAGCCATCCTGTGGGGCGGCACCGTGAGCGACACCGCAGAGACCATTGCCCGCAAGACCGACACCATCCCCTATGAAGTGCTGTGCGGCGTTTCCCGCCGCGTGCCCCGCGTCTACCGCGACCACGGACAGATCGTGGCCGTGGAGGACTGGATCTTAGAAGCATAAAGCTGCCCGGAGGAACTACATGGCAAGAGACAACATCCGCAACTTCTGCATCATTGCACATATCGACCACGGCAAATCCACCCTGTCCGACCGCATTCTGGAGCTGACCAAGAGCGTGGACGAGCGCACCATGGAGGACCAGATCCTTGACAACATGGATATCGAGCGCGAGCGCGGCATTACCATCAAGGCGCGTGCCGTGACCATGAACTATACTGCAAAGGACGGCAAGACCTACGAGTTCAACCTGATCGACACCCCGGGTCACGTGGACTTTGCCTACGAGGTCAGCCGCAGTCTGGCCGCCTGCGAGGGCGCCATTCTGGTGGTGGACGCCACGCAGGGCGTAGAGGCGCAGACGCTGGCCAACACCTATATGGCACTGGAGCACGATCTGGAACTGGTGCCCATTCTGAACAAGATCGACCTGCCCAGCGCCCACCCGGACGAGGTGGCGCAGGAGGTGGAGGACGTGATCGGCCTGCCCTGCCTGGACGCGCCCCGCGTCTCCGCCAAGACCGGCCTGAACGTCGATCAGGTGCTGGAGCGTGTGGTCAGTGATATCCCCGCCCCCACCGGCGACCCGGATGCCCCCTTAAAGGCGCTGATCTTCGACAGCATCTACGACAGCTACAAGGGCGTCATCGTCTACATCCGCGTGTTCGAGGGCTCGGTGAAGCCCGGCGACACCATCCGTATGATGGCCACCGGCGCAGAGTTCACGCTGGTGGAGGTGGGTCACATGGGTGCCACCTCCCTGACCCCCTGCGCCCAGCTGCAGGCCGGTGAGGTAGGCTACCTGACCGCCAGCATCAAGACGGTGCAGGACACCCGCGTAGGCGATACTGTCACGCTGGCAGAGCGCCCCACCGCAGAAGCGCTGCCCGGCTACCGTCAGGTCAAGCCCATGGTGTTCTGCGGCATCTACCCCGCCGACGGTGCCAAGTACCCCGACCTGAAGGACGCGCTGGAAAAATTGCAGCTGAACGACGCCTCCCTGACCTTTGAGCTGGAGACCAGCGCCGCGCTGGGCTTCGGCTTCCGCTGCGGTTTCTTGGGTCTGCTGCACATGGAGATCATCACCGAGCGTCTGGAGCGGGAGTTCGATCTGGACATCATCACCACCACCCCCAGCGTGCGCTACCGCCTGACCTTGACCGACGGCACAGTGGAAATGATCGACAACCCCTCAGCTACCCGGACCCAGCAACATCGTCAAGCAGGAGGAGCCCTTTGTGGATGTGCATCTGTACACCCCAAGACTATGTGGGCGGCCTGATGGATCTGTGCCAGAGCAAGCGCGGCGTGCTGATCGACATGAAGTATCTGGACGATGTGCGGGTGGACCTGCACTACGCGCTGCCGCTGGGCGAGATCGTGTACGACTTCTTTGATGCCATCAAGAGCCGCAGCCGGGGCTACGCCAGCTACGACTATGAGTTCAAGGAGTACCGCGAGAGTGATCTGGTCAAGCTGGACTTTTTGTCTCAACGGCGACCCCGTGGACGCCTTGTCCATGATCGTGTTCCGGGACAACGCCTACGCCAAGGGACGCCGCATCTGCGAAAAGCTGCGGGACAACATCCCGCGCAACCTGTTCGAGATCCCGGTGCAGGCAGCCATCGGCGGCAAGATCATTGCCCGCGAGACGGTCAAGGCCATGCGCAAGGATGTGCTGGCCAAGTGCTACGGCGGCGATATCTCCCGTAAAAAGAAGCTGCTGGAAAAGCAGAAGGAAGGCAAAAAGAAGATGCGTCAGCTGGGCAGCGTTTCCCTGCCCAGCGAGGCCTTTACCGCCGTGCTCAAGCTGGACAGCGACGACGATTGATCTGCAAATATGCAAAAGGGATGCTGCGTGCGCGGCATCCCTTTTTTGATGGGAACTCCCAAATGTGAAATCCGCCCATGGCAGAGATGCACTCTTTGCTTTTCCTACTAAATATGTTATAATTTATTTATATATCTAGTTTTTGTATTCCGTTTTTGGAAAGATGGGCTGCGGCCTTGTGCTGTGCCCTTCTCTATGCAACGTTCCCCGGCAGAAAGGATGTGGCCTTTATCAAAGCAAAACACGGAAAAGGCGCAGCGCAAAACAGCAGACATACACACAGTGGCGGCGCACAGAGGGCAACGCCCCTCTGGAAGCAGGTGCTGCTGACGCTGCTGGTTCTTGTTGCCCTGCTCGCCCTGCTGGGCGGGGCGCTGTGGCAGAATATCTGCTATAACCGCACCCACTATACGGCAGAGTTCTATCAGATTCATTCCCGCAAGCTGACCCAGAGCTGCCGGGTCGTTTTTCTGACCGATCTGCATCTGCGGGAGTACGGAGCAGATAACTGTGAGCTGGTGCAGGATGTCCGCAGCCTTGCCCCGGATCTGATCCTGCTGGGCGGCGACTTTGTGACCTACGGCGAAGGCACCAATTATGATAATATGCTTTCCCTGTTCCGTCAGTTGAGCGAGATTGCCCCGGTGTGCGGAGTGCTGGGCAACCACGAGGACGAGCTGTATTTTCTGGACAACGACCGGGAACTGGTGGAAAAGTTCACCGCCGCCGGGGTGACCGTCCTGCGCAATGAAGAGGCGCGCTATACTGTCCACGACAATGTCATCAGCATTCTGGGCGTGGAGGGCAGCCCGGCGGATTTTTCCAACTACGGTGCCAGCACCTTTATGGACAGCGTGGAGCCGCAGACAGACTACGATCTGCGCATCTGTCTGGCGCATGTGCCCACCTACTTTCCCGAGCATCTGGAAAATTATTCCTTTGAGCTGGGTCTTGCCGGGCACACCCACGGCGGCATCGTGCGTCTGCCGAAGATCGGTCCGCTTTATACCGCCGAGGAGGGCTTTCTGCCCGACTATGCCGGAGGCAGCTATACGCTTGCCAACAACGCCACCCTCATCGTAAGCCGGGGACTGGGCGATTCCAGCCGGGCGCCCCGCATCAACAATGTGCCGGAGCTTTCGGTCATTGACATCGACTAAGCAGCCTGCGCTGCGCGTGCAGGCCGCTGCAAAAGGGTAGAATGCCATGGATGACATCAAAGAAAAAATCAAACAGGCGCTGCGTCATATCTGGACAAATAAATACCGCCTGTTTCTCTGCCTGCTGACCTTGTGCTGTCTGTTCGGGCTGGTTCACTATTTCAAAAGTGCGGACAGCGCCACTGCCAGCATCTCCTTCAATTACTCCGAGGCTTCGCTGGGCATGAACCCCAACAAGACCCGCTTCAACGCCTACGAGATCGTGTCGGACGAGGTGATGGAGCGCGCCATCCGGCGGGTGGGCCTGCAGGACAGCCTGACTGCCTCCCAGCTGGCCCAGTGCCTTTACCTGAGTCCGGACGGCACCGGCAGCGCCAACGGCAGCGAGTATATCAGCACCAACTACTATCTCTCCATCAACACCCGCAAGCTGAACCTGGGCAACCGCAAGCCCACAGATCTTTTGCAGAGCGTGTGCGAATCCTACCGGGAGATCTTTCTGAGCAACTACTGCGATAACCAGAGCATCCTCAAGGAAAAGCTGGAAGTGACCACCGCGTGCGAGCCTTACCTGCGACTGAACGAGCTGGAGGTGCGCGCCGCCGCGCTGAACCGCTATCTGAACGCCCGTCTGGGGGAAAACAAAAGCTTTACGGACGATACAAACCCCGACCCTTCCACCAACAACTTTACCACACTGGGCAAAATGATCAACAATCTGGTGGATTACGACCTGCCCAACGCCATGGCCTTTGTCATTGAGGGCGGCGTTGCCCGCGACCCGGCCATGCTGACCAGCATTCTGGAATACAAGAACAAGATCGACGATATTGACATGCGCACCCAGCAGGCTTACTATGACGCGGACAAAAAGGGCATTTCCATCTACGAAAAATCCATGACCTCCATCATGATGATCCCCACCGTGGATGAAGCAAGCGAGTACTATATGTCCCGCACCAAGACCGCCATGGATGCGCTGGCGCGGGCGGCAGACGCTTCTCTGGCCGATGCCACCGACTACCAGTCCGAGATCGTGAGCACGAATTATGTGATCCAGAAGATCCGGGAGCTGGATGCCGGCCAGCCGCGTCTGGCCGAGGCGCAGGCCATGGTGAACAAGCTGGAGACCGCCATCAACGAGATCTCGGAGCAGCTGTTTGTACTGGACAAGGCGTATATCAAGTACAAATCCCAGAACTATATCACCTTTACCTACGGCTCGGCCTCCTTCCTGCAGCGCCTGAGCCTGAAAAAGACCCTGATGGAGTCCGTTGCCGTGATGCTGGGCAGCGCATGGCTGCTCCACGAACGTAAAACGCAGAAAGGCAAGGCACCGCAGATGAAAAAGTTTGAGATCCTGCGCTATCTGAAGCGTTTCAGCCTGCTGATCTTTCTGGTGTCGCTGGCAGGTGCGGCCGCCATCTACCTGTATGCAGACGGTCGGCAGAAGTACACTGCATCGGTCATTATCCGCTATACCAACGACGGCATCTCGGACGGCTACACCCCGGACGGCAGCGAGCTGGACGTCAACGAGATCTACTCCTCCACCGTCATCTCGCAGGCCATGGATGCACTGGGTGCTTCCGGGCGGCTGAGCACCATCCGTTCCAACATCTCGGTGACCCCGGTGATCTCGGAAGATCAGGAGACCATCAACGAGGCACTGCTGCAAAAGGGCGAAGAGGTGACCTATTTCCCGGATACCTACAAGGTGAGCCTTGTGGTGGATGGAGAGCAGGGCGTGGGTTATGCCCGCAATATGCTGGATGCCATCATCCAGAGCTACTGCACCTATTATACGGAAAAATATGTGGAGCAGAAACTCTCGCTCAACCCCTCGTCCGGTCTGCTGGACAACGGCTACGATTACTACGAGTGCATCCGCATTCTGGAAAACGATACCAACGAGATGCAGGACTATCTGCTGAGCAAGCGGGAGCACTACCCGAATTTTCGCTCCTCCCGCACTGGCTACACCTATGCAGACCTGTGCGATATCTATTCCGACTTCAAAAAATACACCATCCCGGCGCTGTACGCCTATGTGCTCAACGGCCCGCAGGTGCGGGACGGCACGGTGCTGCAGGAATATCTGGCCAACACCATCGAAACTGCAAAGCAGAACGAACAGATCACCACCGAGCAGCGGGACAGTCTGTGGAGCCTGACCGACCAGTATGTGTACAAGAACGCCGATCTGCTGCAAAACTACTTTACTGACCGGGGCGAGGTGGTGTCCTCGGACTATATCCTGAATAACATCGAGCTGGAAGGTGCTGGCGATAAGGCACAGACCACCTACGACGGTCTGGTGCTGAAACTGGTATCGCTGGAACAGCAGGTCGCATCCAGCCAGATCGACCGGCAGTTTCAGGAGGAGATCCTGCAAAGCTTCCGCAACGTGGATTTTGGCGGTACAGGCGAGCAGCACGCCAAGATGGAAAGCATGATCAACGACTACGAGGCGCAGCTGAAAAGCTACTACGAGATCATCAATACCAGCAGCAAGGAGCTGAACCTGTACATCAGCGCGGATTATCTGAAGATGATCAGCTCGGTGCAGGTGGCTGCCGCCATCAATGTCAAGCTGTACCTGATGCTTGCGCTGGTGCTGTTCTTTGTCATCGGCTGCTGCGGCGCAATTCTGCTGGGCCGCATCTCGGATGCGGTGGATTATCTGCTGTATGTGGACAAAAGACCGGTATGCCCAACCGCGAAAAGCTCAACGTGTATATCTCCGGCATGGCCGACCGCATTCTGCCGGAGGACTATACCTGCTTTGCTTTGCAGCTGGACAACCTGACCGAGATGAGCCGCCGCTTCGGCTACCATGTGGGTGACGGCATCCTGAAGGATTTTTCCGGTCTTTTGCAGCTGCTGTTCCTGCTCCCGGATCAATGCTTCATCCATGGGCAGTCCCCTCTCAGAGAGCTGCCATCGCACGGACGGCCGCGGCGGGGTCGGCAGCGCCAAAGATGGCGCTGCCCGCCACCAGCACGTCCGCACCGGCGGCGACGCACTAGCGGAGCGGTGGACGGCATCCACGCCGCCGTCCACTTTCCAGCAGGAATTTCAGGCCGCGGCGGGTCTTTTTCCGCCGTTGAGCCAGCGGAGCTTGTCGAGGGCCGAGGGCATGAACTTCTGGCCGCCGAAGCCCGGCTCCACGCTCATGACCAGCACGAGGTCCAGCTGGTCGAGGTAGTAGCCCAGCTCTTCCACCGGGGTGTCGGGCTTGATGGTCATGCCCACCTTGCAGCCCTGAGCCTTGATGGCGTCGATGGTCTCCTGGATGTCGTCGTCGCACTCGAGGTGGAAGTTGAGTCAGGCTGGCACCGGCTTTGGCAAAAGCCTCGGCATACTGCTGGGGGTGGGTGATCATCAGGTGGACGTCATAGAAAGCGTCCGGCAGGGCCTTGTGCAGGCTCTTGAGCACCGGGACGCCAAAAGCTGATGTTCGGCACGAAGTGGCCGTCCATCACGTCATAATGCAGCATCTGCGCACCGGCATCCAGCACCATGCGGCAGTCTGCGCCGAGATGGCTGAAGTCAGCCGAAAGGATCGAAGGACTGATCGTTGTCATTTTATTTTACTCCCCGTTATTTTTTAGAGAATTTTTGTAATTTTGCTCTGCCGCCGTCCCTGCGGCATCTCCCACAGGAGCAGTCGGCATAGTCGATTATAGTTTACATGAAAACAGCAAAAAATCAAACCCACCGCCGTGTTTTTCACGGAAAAGACGTAAAGTTCTGCGTATCTCCCCTCTTCCACAATGCAAAAAGCAGCCAGACCGCTCCTTTGAGGGGCAGTCTGACCGCTGTGAAGTTAGTCTACCGGCTTCATGCTGGCCGGGTCTTCCACCGCACCGGGGCGGCCGCTCTCGTCGGGCAGACGCTTCATGCCGCCGGGGTTGGGGGGCTGGACGGGCAGGGTGAAGACGAACCTGCACCACTCGCCCTGCTTGCTCTCCACCCGTATCTGGCCGCCGGAGAGGTTGACCAGCACCTTGCAGATGTTGAGGCCGAGACCTGCGCCCCGGGCGTGGAGGCCCCGGGACTGGTCTTCTTTGTAGAAGCGCTGGAAAACATAGGGCAGCGCCTCGGGGCTGATGCCCTGACCGGAGTTCCAGATGGAGACTTCCACCTCCGGGCCCAGCCTCTCCACCCCGAAGCGGATGGTGCCGCCTGCCGGGGTGAACTTAATGGCGTTGTCCAGCAGATTGTAGGCCACCTGATGGATGAGGTCGGGGTCGGCATAGACCAGGACTTTCTCATCCATGGTCAGGCCGTCAATGTCGATCATGCCGTCGTTGATGCGCTGCTCCGCCGAGAGGGCCACGCCGGTCAGCGTCTCCCAGATGTTGAACATCCGGGCGTTCACCTGATATTCGCCGCTCTCCAGCTTCGAGAGGTCCAGCATATTCTGGATGAGGCGCGCCAGACGGCCCGTCTCCTCACTGACCAGCTGTAAGTAGTGGTTCTGCATATCGGGCGGGATGGTGCCGTCCAGAATGCCGTCGATGAAGCCCTTGATGGTGGTCATGGGGGTGCGCAGCTCGTGGGCGATGTTGCCCATGAACTGGCCCCGGGAGTTGTCGTTGGACTGGATATTGTCCGCCATCTGGTTGAAGGTGCGGGCCAGGTCGGCCACTTCGCCTTCGCCGTCCACGCCCTCGACCCGGACGGACAGGTCGCCGCCGCCGAAGCGCTGGGCCGCATCCGTCACCTTCTGGATGGGGTCGGTGAGCTTATGCATCATCACCTTGGTGAGGACGCTGGCCACCAGCAGCATCAGACAGGCCGAGAGGAAGAAGTTCGAGAAGAACTCCTTGCGGAACTCCACCAGCCGGTCGCCCGACGAGCAGAGGAAGAGGTAGCCGGTACACTCGCCGCTCTCGCTGCGCATCTCATGCACCGAGATGTAGCTCTTCTCGGTCAGTACGCCGTCCAGCGTACCGAAGATGTGATAATTCTCCTTGGCCTTGGCCGACTTTTCCAGCACGGACGCCTCTACCACATCCCCGGCCAGATCGTCCGGGTCTGAGGCCAGCACCACGTTGCCGTCGCAGTCGGTGAAGAACAGGTACACTTCCGCGCTCTCGCCGATGAGCTCGAGCTTGGTGTTCAGGGCTTCCAGTTCTTCGCCTTCCGGCAGAGCGGCTTCCTGCACCAGATGGGACGCCGTGCGCTGGGCCACATTGACCACTTCGTCCAGCACGTCGTACCGCTCCTGGGCGAAGTAGTTGCTGAACAGCACCAGCTCCGAGCCGCCCATGATCACCGTGCCAAAGATGAGCAGGGTGCTCATGAGCGAGAAGAACGCAACGGAAACAC
>ENA-OQKJ01000158-OQKJ01000158.1-human-gut-metagenome-genome-assembly--contig:-NODE-158-length-17038-cov-3.569807_pt1 | contig 17038 bp, 18 predicted proteins | sample MGYA00242647_ERZ504795 | MGnify/ENA primary metagenome ERZ504795 (study PRJEB26092, sample SAMD00036398) | human gut metagenome | host: Homo sapiens | study: EMG produced TPA metagenomics assembly of...
CATATCTTTTTCAGCCCTTGCCACTTTTATCGCAATATTTTTTGCCACTTTATGTTCACCTCCATTTATAAAGTAACACTTCTTTTCCATAATGTCAATTATATTTTACTTTTTGTCTTGTATATTAAGATAAGAATGCCCTTAATGATTAACCCATAATTGAATCTTTACTTCACGGTAAAAAAATTCCCTGTCATTTTTATGTCCATAAGTACTCTTTCATGTGTATTCAGATTGCTGAAAATGTGTAATATAATAGTAAAAATTCACAAAAATCGAATGCAAATTTTGTAACAGGTTATGCGCTTAATCTTTGTAAATTCCACATTTATAATGTACCATATAATCATAATATCGCAGAAGAAGGAATGGAAATGACACAGAACAGAGTTAGAATCGTAGATGTTGCAGATGCGTTAGGTCTTAGTACTGCTACTGTCTCAAAAGTGATTCACGGCAAAACAGAAAAGATTTCAGATGAGACGGTAAAACGCGTCCAACAGGAACTTGAAAGGTCTGGATATATCCCGAATATGGCTGGCATTTTGCTTGCGAGAAATAATTCAAGAATCATCGGAGTGGTGGTGAATGACCATGAAAAGTATGAGGGCAGGGTTTTAGAGGATGGATTTGTGATGTCATCGCTGAATGCTCTTTCCCATGAGGTTAATGAAAAAGGATATTTTCTGATGATAAAAACGACATCTGATATCAGAGAGATTCCGGTATTTGCATCCATGTGGAATATGGATGGACTGATTCTGATTGGATTTTGTGAAGCTGACTATGAAAGCCTCAGAAATCAGATGCGGATTTCGTTTGTAGTGTATGATGGCTATTTTGAAAAATGCTCAAAGGTAGTAAATCTGGTCATCGATCATTATAACGGCGGCTATCAGGCCGGGAAATATTTAAAGGAACTGGGACATAAAAAAGCATTATGCATAGCAGATAATTTCATCTGCATGGATAAAGAACGCATCGAAGGGTTTCGCAAAGCCTTTGAACCAGGAGAAACATATAGATGGGAGATACCAAAGACAGAAAGGGAAAGAATGTGCTTTTACGAGGATAAATATATACAGCTGTTAAAAAGCAATGTTACCGCTGTTTTTGCAGTGTCCGATTTTTATGCACTTGAGTTTATGAAGTTTTTACAAGGAAAGAACATTCAGATTCCAGAGGATATCCAGATTATCGGCTTTGATGATAACATGGCAAGCAGGGAAAGTAATCCTTCCCTCACAACGATTCATCAGGAAGCAAACTTAAGGGCGAAAGCGGCAATTGAATGTCTGGAGGCAATGCGCGATGGAGCAGAATATAAGACAGAAATCGTGTTACCGGTTGATTTAGTAAAAAGGGAAAGTACGAGGAAATTATAATGTCAAAATTTATGAAATTGTTGTGTAAAATAGCAATTCCTGTCACATTGCAAAGTATGCTGCAGGCATCATTTTCAATTGTTGACCAGATCATGATCGGACAGTTAGGCGAGACAAATATATCAGCAGTTGGATTATGCGGTAATTTTTCACTGATTTTTTCAGTGGTGATTGGTGCGGTAACGGTATCGGCTTTACTCATTCTTTTGGCTGGAGTATATACCGGATTATATCGTGTTGATGACAGCGTAAAAGAGCTTGGAAAGACACTGCTTATCGTATTTGCCTTGTATGCTCCGGTCAAAGTGGAAAATATGATACTTGGCGGAGGCATTATAAGAAGTGGCGGTAACACCAAAATCATTATGATCATTGATATTGTTGGCACATGGTGTATCGGAATTCCACTGTGTCTGCTTGCAGCATATGTATTCAAGTGGGGAATTGTTGGTGTGTATACATTGCTTACCACGGAGGAATTATTCAGGCTTGCTGTATCGTTAATTGTCTTTAAAAGACGTAAGTGGATAATTAGTTTGTGCTGAAAAAGCACTGTAAAACCAATAATCCAACGGTTTTCAGTGCTTTTGGATATTCCCCAACTGTGTATTATTTCTCAGCGCGCCAGTTTCCAGCTTACCGCCTGCTGCCTTGCATCCACAAATCTCTTATAGATACCTTCCTGCTTCATTAGCTGCTCATGTGTTCCCTGCTGCACAATTTTTCCTTTGTCAACAACCACAATCTGGTCTGCATGTCTGACCGTTTTTAATCTGTGGGCAATCATAATAATCGTTTTTTCCCTTGTAAGTGCATCTACTGCATCCATCAGCTCTTTTTCATTCTCCGGATCAACATTGGCCGTTGCCTCATCTAATATAACGATTGGCGCATCCTTCATGATCGCTCTGGCTATGGAAATACGCTGCTTCTCGCCACCGGAAAGTGTAGCTCCTCCCTCTCCAATCACTGTATCATATCCATCAGGAAGTTTGCTGATGAAATCATGACAGCATGCTTTCTTCGCCGCTTCCACCACTTCCTCATTGCTTGCATCCTGACATCCGAATTTTATATTATTTTCAATGGTATCTGCAAACAAATACACAGACTGAAATACAAATGAAAAATTACTCATCAGACTGTTCATGCTGTAGTCCTTTACATTCACGCCTCCAAGCGTCACTTCCCCGGAATCCACATCCCAGAACCTGGCGATCAGATTGCAAAGTGTTGATTTTCCTCCACCAGATGGTCCAACGATTGCTGTCGTTGTTTTCTGTGGGACAGAGAGCGATATATCGTCAATGATCTTCCGTTTGTCATAGGAAAACGAAACATTAGATAGTCTGATGTCGTAATTTTCCGGCTGAATCTCTTTGCCGTCAATATCCATGGTGTCCAGCTCCAGTATTGCATTTGCTTTATCTACACATACACTTACCACATGTAAAAGGGATGAATAATTTCCTGCGCATTCCAGGCTGGAATAAAGCATAAATGCCGAGATTGTCATACCGATCGCATAGACCGCGCTCATGGTTCCATTGATATAAAAATATGCGCTGCCTGCTACGATCACAGCACCTGTAATTTTGGTTATCACACTTTGCAGAAAATGATAGGGCACAAACAGCATTTCCATCTTTGTATTGACCTTTTCGCATGCTTCATTTGCATCGTTTAATCTTTTTGCCTGTTTTCCAAGCAGGTTGTATGACTTCACCTCTGATATTCCCTGCAGATACTCCATGATCTGGTTTACAAGCTCCGTATCGCATACCACTTTTTGCTCTGAATCTTTTTTACCCGCATTCTGCATCACAGAATTGACCCCAAAGAAAATAAGTACTCCTGCTGCAGCTATCAGTCCGATTCTCCAGTCAAAAATAAACAGCATAAGAATGATCATTGATGTTTCCAGAATTCCCTGCATTGTCAGCATAACCACTCTCGCAGCCACATCGCCAAGTATTTCCATTGTATTGGTTGTAATGGAAGAAATTTCCCCGATACTATTGGAATTGAAATACCCCATCGGCAGATATCGCAGATGTTCTGCAATCTTGATTCTCATAAAAGCACTTGCATTATATCCTCCCTCTGTCTGAAGCACTGTAGAGTATCTCTTGCAGATTACGTCGACTACAATTGCAAGAACCATAATCGCAACGGAGCCTCCAATATATTTTCCTGTCGGTTTCCCACTCAGCAGACCAATCAGTATGTACATAATAGCCGGAATCTTCATTGCTGAGGCAAGAGCCTCTATGAGTCCGATCACTATCGACAGTTTAAATTTATTGCCATTTTCCCTGCCTGAAAAACGAAAGAATTTTGCCAGAATCCCAAACATATCATTCTCCCTCCTTCACAGTATCTTTTACAGAAATATGGGCATTCCACATTTCCTTATAAAGCGGGCATGACACCAGAAGTTCCTCATGTGTGCCATGTGCTGTTACATTTCCATCATTTACAACAAAGATCTGGTCACTGTCCTTAACAGTAGAAAGTCTGTGTGCTATTACGATCAGGGTCTTCCCTGCTACCAGTTTTGCGATAGAATTCTGCAGAATTGCCTCATTTTCCGGATCTGTGTAGGCAGTTGCCTCATCAAGGATCACAATCGGAGCATCCTTTAACATTGCTCTTGCAATGGAGATACGCTGCCTCTCGCCACCTGACAGATGTCCTCCTGCACCTCCTACAACCGTATCAAATCCATTCTCCAACTGCATGATAAATTCATAGCATCCACTTTTCTTTGTCACCTCGATGATTTGTTCATCTGTAGCATCCGGATTTCCCTGTCTGATATTTTCACGGACTGTTTCATTAAACAGATAATTGTCCTGTGCAACATATGCAATTTTCCGGTTAAAATCTGCAAATGTCAGTTCTTTGACATCAACTCCACCGATTTTGATGCTTCCGGAATCCACATCCCACAGGGACGCAATCAGCTTTGCGATGGTCGACTTTCCGCTTCCGGAAGGTCCTACGATTGCATTTACCGTTCCTGCTTTCAGCTCCATAGTTACTCCGTGCAGGATTTCTTTGTCGTGATAACCAAATCTGACATCTTCAAGAGTAACGGAGTTATCTTTTGGAACACTTTTACTTTTCTCTGGACGTTCAAGCTCCGGCTGTTCCAGAATTCCTGCCACTTCACCAACAATCACTCCGATCTTGCCAAGATCATCTGTATAGGAACCCACTGTGATCAACGGTCCAACGATTCCAAGTGATAAAATAATGCAGATGACAAAATCTGAAATCGCAAGTGTTCCATTGGCTACATAATGTGCCCCAAACGGCAATACCGTAAGAAGCGTATAAGGTGTGACCACCATCATCAGTCCATGAAAGATCGAGCACCGTTTCATCCAGGAAATAAAGGAATCTGCATAAGCCATAGCCGCCTTTGTAAATTTTGCATAAGAACTTTCTGTCTTTCCAAATGCCTTGATCACTTCGATTCCGTCAATATATTCCACTGCCGCATCATTCAGATCTTTTGTTGTCTGAACCGTTCTCTCGAAGCTTGGTTTATAATCCAGCATCATTCCAAAATAGGAAAGAAATCCCACTATAACCGGCACCAATGACCAGAGTGCCAGTCTCCAGTCTGTCAGGAAGAAATAGATCAAAATCACAATCGGTGCCAGCAGATTGGACGTGAATTCCGGGACAATATGCGCCAGTGTTGTTTCGATACTGTCGATTCTTTCCACCATAATATTTTTTTAATGTACCGGAAGGTGTGTCTTTCACATAGCCAAGAGGTACCCGCGCCAGCTTATCACAGCAGGATTTTCTTATATTTGCAAGTACTGCAAACGTTGCTTTATGTGACAATGCTGTCGAAAGTGAATGAAGCAGTTCTGCAATGATAAACGATAATGCAATCAGAACCGCTTTTGCAAGATATATTTCAAACTCCTTTTCACCATTTAAAAACAGCTTTACTACATCTGCAATAATAAAATACGGCAAAATCTTAAAAATCACATTTCCTATTGCAAGTAACACACTCCACACATAGGCAATTCTTTTTTGTCCGGCCCACGTCAGGATCCAGCTGACTGCCGACTTCTTTTTTTCTTTCACATCTGTTCACTCCTTACGTTCGTTTTATTGTTTCGTTTTATTGTTTTACCTTCTGTTAGTTTGCGCTAACCAACATATAATAAAATAGGTGGTTTACTGGCATCAACCACCTGATATTATTATCCTGTCTGAACTTTATTCAGAAATCCAGAACCTGCAACACACATAACCTATTCGGAATTCCTGCATCAGTTATACTGGAAATTCAATATTCCACAATCGTTCCCAGCCACCTGTATTAAATTCTTTCAGTTGATGTACATTTTTCTTTGCAGTCTCCCTGTCTATATCATGCTCAATGATCTGAAATACTGATGAAAAAAATCCCGTATAGATCATATGCATAAGGCTTTCCTCTACAACCGGTATTTTTACACCGGCTTCCTTCATTTTTTCCATATATTTCAGGCTGGACTTCATTTCCCGCTCCACCATATTGTGTATGAATAATTCAAATTTTCCACTGTCTCCGCATTTCAACAATAATCTGAAATTATCATAATGATCATAGATATAATCAACCATTTGCTCCATCCCATCGCTGGATGTATCCGACATATTCCTTGTCTGATCACTGGCAGAAAGCTTTTCAAACTCCTCAACGATCTGGTCATAAATCTGATAAATATGTTCCATATAAGGATCCGTCAGTGCATCAAAAAGTGCCTCTTTCGTCGGATAATATTTGTAAAATGCTCCAGTAGTAAGCCCTGCATCTTTTACAATATTTCTTAAAGATGCTCCTGTCAAACCATCTTTCAGGAAATGTTTTCTGGCTGTATCTAATATGTTTTTCTGTGTATCTTCTGCTTTCGTCGACATTCTTTTCGTATCCTCTAAACTTCTTTTCAAAATATAACAGCGCTATATAGCACTGTTATATTTTAACTCATTACAGGAATTTGTCAAGTCTTGGTGTTTCAATTTTTTATTTTCCTCGTGTATTCAGTTTCCACTCCGCAGATGCTTTCTGCAGTTTTACAAGTCTGTTCTATTCAGACAGATTTTCTTTGCAGAAAAGTTCTATACAGTTCTCAACCATTGTCTGATCATAGTCTGTTGAAATACCTGAGCCAAGCCAGTATGCATAGTCTCCTTCATCATATTTTCCAAGTGCCTCCAAATCGCTGCCGTAGCGCAATTCAATATGATAGGTTGTATCATTTGTATCTGGTGCTATGCAGAAATAAGTAAATTCGCCTGAGTCTGCATCGTCACTTTTAAATTCGTATAACCCACGTACTTCTTCTATTCCAACATAATGATATGTATGGGAAAAGATTTCTTTTCCTTCTGAATCATATCCCTTGATCACTGAATCAGAACCATCAAATTCCAGCTTATTTACACCTTCTTTAAAAGAGCAGTCATAAACACCATCGCCATCTTTGTATGCTTCTACTGCTTCTTCTCCATAAATTGTTCCTGAAACCATGGATGCTAACTTATCATATGCTGCCTCCGCATTTTCCTCACCAACCAACTCTGTACAATCATCAATCCAGATCTGCTGATATTTTTCATCAAGAATTACCGGCCATAGTTCCTGATATGAACCCGTCAAATCAACCAAAAGTTGTTTTGCAGCATCCTGATTTTCATCTGCTTTCTGTTTCTTGTCCGTCGTATTTGTACTTTCTGTAACAGTTGCCGTACCTGTACTTTCTGCAAATGTAGCGTTACTACAAGCAACTAACATTGAAAATGACGTTGCAACTGTTAAAAATAATGTTAAAAGTTTTTTCTGCTTCATGAGATGCCTCCTTAAATTAAAAATCGTTGCAGTTAGATTTTTCTAACTACAACGCATATTTTATAGATTTCCATATAGAATCTCAATTACTAAACAGACTCTTTTTCTATCCATTCAGACTTTCCTGTGCTTTTTCTTACGGTATCCGTTGGTGTCATACCGTATTCTGTACGAAATGCAGATGTAAATTTGTTCGGATTCTGATAGCCAATTTGTAATGCTATCTCCCCGATCGTAAGTTATTTCTTTTAAAAGGCGTTCCGCCATCTGCAGCCTGTACTTTTTCATATAAGCGTACACAGAATTTCCGTATACACCCTTAAAGCATTTTTTCAAAACAGTTGGTGACATTTTAAAACGCACTGACAATTCTTCAATCGTATAATGCCCCCTATAGTGTCCCTTTAGAAACGCATGAACCTGCTTTATTGCATCAATCTGTACATCCGAAAAATATACATGCTCAGAATTATTTTTCTTTAAATCAAATCCAGTTAATACTAATAATAGTTCCAGAATTTTCACACGAATGTAACCATATCTGATTTCTTCAGGAACTTTATACAATTCCAAAAAGATATGTTCTATTGACTGATTTGCCCGTATAATAGTAAAACTATGTGTTTTTGAAATGTTACTAATCTTTTCCAGATTTACAGACAATAATTGCAGTATCCTTTTCATTTCGTCTGTAATCATGGAAAAGTCAAGCGTAATGGTAATTCCATGATAACGCGATGTTGGAAACTCTGACACATGCCCAGTTTTTTTCAAAGAACAAAATGACAAGTCTCCTGCCGCTATATAACCATATTCATTTTGTTCAAACACGCATTCGCAACGGCCTTCCATGCAATAGTTTATTTCCATCACACTGGAAGCCGGCTTTTGCTCCTTGTTGCAATACTCCATATGCATATCATTATAAACCAGATCAATTCCTGGAAACACATGATACAATGTAATCATTCCTGTACCGCTCTCATTTTCCAAATGAAAACATTCACAGAATTCCGTATCCTGTACCTTTTTGCAAGCTGATGTACCATATAACTCAATACTGGCAAAAGAATCTGATGATTTTAATTCTATATTCTTATCAGGTTTGGACTTCAATATATTTTCAGCAAGCTCATAAGCATTTTTCATAACTATTTTCCTCTATACCACATCGCAAATGCCAATTCCGGTAATCGGTCAGTCTCAATAATTGTTTCGAGCATTCTGGCAAATCCCTCCGGATTTTGAATTTGATACTGCATATGGTTGAATCCCTCAAAAACCGGAAAGTTACCGTATATATAAGTCTGCATCACTGCATTTCTGTATTTAAAATGTTCTTCTATACTTCCAAATTCCCAGAATGTATGTTTCTGCAATTCTTCTGACAGTTCTGAAAATGGCTTATCTTCCAAACTGTCTGTCAGCTGTCTCCTCAGATTTCCATACGTCAAGTTCTTTCCTGCCTCTATAAAATAAGGTTTAATTTTATCATCGTCACACCACATGATTCTCTTTAGTGTTTTTCCTTTTGACCAATATAAACTTTTCATTGCTATATATAAGAGCGGAACCATGATTCTGCGTGTTGCCTTTCCAATCTGTGCAAACTGCCCGCCATCAAAAAAAACATGCTTTACCGGTATTTTTATCTCTGTCAGGAATGCCATGGCGAGATCTGCTCCAATCGAAGATGCAACTATAAGTTCTATTTCTTTGATTCCATGGTTCCCCAAAAATCGTACAATCTGTTGTATCTCATCTCTTTTGCTTTGATACCTCTGTCCGGAGCAATACACAGTCGATGTTGGCATAATGCAATAATATTTTTCTGCCATTTTCTCTGCAACCGGCATACTGCTTTCCCCAGTTACTCCCATTGCATGGAAAAACAGAATGACTGGATTTGATTTATTTCCTGTTGTTTTAAATACCACACTTCCACCTTCTGTCTATTTTTTATCTATCTACTCTCTTCCATTTTGCAACAGCATTTCTTACCCGCCAGTCAATATCCAGACGTGCTCTGCGACATTCTTTCGGATGTTTTCTTGCTGCCTGAAATGCCAGTTTTACAAAGAGTCCGGATCCAACCGGGAGCATTGTCTTTAGCATGCTCTCCGGAAAAACGAAATGGGTTCCATGCTCATAAATGACATAATCCAATCTGCATGTGTGTGAATGTTCTTTCATACGCTGCTTCATACGGCGGATATATTTTGCAGTATCCCACAACACATCATCTTCAGCACCAATTAACAATACTGTTCCATGGATTTTTTCAATCTTGATCATCTCGTCTTCTGTGATTGGGTGAGCCTTTTCAGAATCATCAAATAGTTTTCTTGAATTGATCATATCACCGGTCCGTTTTGTTTCTTTCTCAATCACATGCCAGTAATCCGGATGTTTGTAACAAAACGGCATGTATGGAAGTGGTTCTCCTTTATACGAAAAAAGAGATTCTCCCTCCATTGGCCATTCCTTACAACCATCTCTTTTACCCTGCATAAATCCCTGCCAGATAAAGTCACTCGGTGTCAGACCTATCGTCAATGTGATATCCTTAAAATAAGAAGCGGCAGTCAATGCAAGTGTTCCTGTAGTAGATGCCCCGACAATTCCTATCTTCTGATTACCATGTATTTTTAACCAACTGATTGCTTTCTCTATACGTTCCAGCGGATAATTATGATGTCCATAATCCTTTTTTGCCGGCGACATCGTCATCACGTTCACACCGAGTTTATGTAACCATTTCACGGATGTACGCGCCAGATAATCCTCCGGATCATCCCCGATCATCGCAATCATTGCACAGTCTGAGCCTGTTTTACATTTCCAGTATGCACCATAAAATCCATCTGATTCCACATCAAAATGCCTTTTCTTCATCTGTATCATCTCCTCCCTTAATATCAGCTATGTTTCTCCAAAACTATTATTTTATTTGAGATATTCCGAACAGCCGGAATCTTACCTATTACATAATAAACAGGCATAAGCTCTTTCATTCCTTCAACAAGACTGACTTCCTGCCGAACAGAAAATGCCGGTATGATTCTTTGCAGCTCCTTTCTGTTCTTAACTCCCCATGTGAATTTTGCATTGCTTCCCTCTATGGATTTCTCTTTCATATGCTTTACAACAAAGGGTGACATGGTTTCGACCATTACTGTAACTTTCTGAAATGATTTATCAATAATAGAAAACATCTTCCTGATATCTTTCTCATACAAATACATTGTAAGTCCTTCGATTATTACCAGAATATTCTTACCGTGATAATCGATATCATCTATGTAGGAATCATCTATTGCAGACTTTGCAATCTGATACACCGGATCAGTTTCGGTAAGGAACTGGCTCCTTATTTTCATTGTTTCCGGAAGGTCTACATTATACCAGCGCATATATTTTCCCTTCATCCGGTAGCATCTGGTATCCAGTCCGCATGCAATATTTACGACAACTGTATTTTCATGCTTCTCCAAATATTTTCTGACCATCCGGTCTAATACAATTGTCCTTGCAATCACACCATAAGTCATGGCACTATCTTTATCTGCTCTGGAAAAGTCATAATCAAGCCTTTCCACAAGTTCTACGGCAATTTCATCCTTGATCTTTGCATTGTGTTTTTTGTTTCTTTTGCTCTTGCATACAGGGTCTGTACCATCGTTTCCGGTACACCTGTCACATTCACTTTTTCTTTCATTGTTTGTCGCCTTCCACTGCCTTTCTTACTTCTTCCACCCACTCTGCACTATGACAGCAAAACAATTCTTCATGCTGCATGTTGTGTCTTTGAATGTCCGGATTTTTGAAATAAGTACAATATCTCTTTTCATATTTTTTTCCCATTTTTGTTGCGTAAAACACGTGGATTGTTGTTCCCGGCACATCAATTCCATGCTGGACTTTTGTAACCAGATCCGAATAGAACTGATTATAAATACTCTGTTTTGTAATCCACGGACTTCCTCCTTTACCGATTCCAAACATATTTAAAAATCCATTATATAATTCTTTCTTAGCCCCGTCTGTCTTGTTAAGCTTTTTCTGCATAAATTTCGGAAGAGCACCTGTATGTACCATTTTATACATGAAAGGCACTACCATGGATGCCTGAATTTTTGCCACAAGATTACCTGCTTCATCCATATCACTGCTCCCAATGATGCCATGATTTATATGGATTCTTTTCCGCTGAATCAGAAGGGATACAAAACTTCCTCCAAGGGAACATCCATACGCTGCTTTAATTCTCCCACCATACTTTGTTCTGATTTCCTGCTCAATTTTTTCACATTCATCTTCCATCGAATAAAATTCTGTTTTCTCGTTTGGATCAAATCCATCATAAGAAACTGCTACCGTATAAAAATAAGAATGTAACCCATCCAGTACATGATCAAAGCTACTATACAGGCAACAGGTACCGGGAAATAAAAATATCACAGGTTTACGATTGTCTCCACTTTCATAAAATTTCATAACCGGTCTCCTTCAGGCTTTTCTGACAACACAATGCATCCTCATACCTTTGCGGATTTCAAATTTTTCTACTTTTAATCCTACTTTTCTGCAGCATTTCATGACCACATTTCTTGTTGGAACCCGAACATCTCCATGTCCGCATATATTTGCCAGAGGCATTTCCAATGTATTCATCAGCCATACCAATACTTTATTGTCACTGGTCACATCCCGCAGGATCAATCTTCCATTTGGGCGAAGACATCTTTTTACACTGTCAAAAAATGCCTGTGGATCCGGATAATGATGAAAACTCATAGAACAAATAATTGCATCAAATGAATCATTTTCAAAAGGAAAGTTCTCACAGTCTCCTACAACAAACGTTGCATTTGAAATGTTTTTCTTTTTTGCCTGTTCAATCATGGCCGGAGCCAAATCCAGACCTGTATAATGTCGGTCTGGATATTTTTCTGCTAATAAAGAAATCATCGGAGCCGGTCCACATCCAGCGTCCAATAAATCTCTAAATGGCTCTTTCTCTAATTCTTCCAAAATATCCGGATAGTCCTTCTTACACATTTCGTAAATACCCGCATGGTTACTTTCATATCTTCCTGCTGCTTTTGTAAATTCAGCAATTGACAGTTTTTTGTATTCTTTGTTTTTCATGTTGTTTTCCTCAAATCACACCTGCACCATAAACCAATATTTTCATAGAAATCCGTCCTCTTTACATTGTCCAGTAAATCGCTATTATATATGTTAGTTTTATCTAACCTTAATTTTCTAAAAAACCGTGTGAAACAAAACTGTAATTCCACACGGTTTCTTTTCTTCTGTGTTCAGTATACCACTTTTATCTGGTTTATCAACCAGATTTGTCTCAATTTGTTACGCACTGCGTAACCATTTGGAAAGACCAGTACATCGTTTTCGAAATATACGCCTGAGCATATTGTCGGCACACTAATCTCTTGGTGTTAATCCTACATACATATCTTTGTACTGTTTTGCACTCTTTTCCCAGGAAACATCTTTATTCATATCGCGGATCACCATATCATCCCAGGATTTTCTGTTCTCGAAATAGAGCGTCTTTGCTCTGTTGATTGCATCGTAAAGCAGCCCGCTTTCATATCTGTCAAATGTAAAACCGTTTCCTATATTCTCAAACATATTATAAGGCTGAACCGTATCTTTGAGTCCTCCGGTCTCTCTTACAATCGGAACTGCACCATATCTCATGGCTATAAGCTGTGTAAGTCCACATGGTTCAAATCTTGATGGAACCAGAAGTGCATCACATCCTGCATAAATATTGTGAGCCACATTTTCATTGTAAGCAATATATGCACAGAAATTGCCTTTATATTTGTTTTCATAATAGCGGAATGTATTTTCATACTGAGAATCACCAGTACCAAGAACAACCACCTGCGTATGTTCATCCATAATTCCCGGGATTACGTCATTTACAAGATCAAGACCTTTCTGGTTGGTGAGACGTGAAATAAGTCCGATTACCATCTTATGCTCATCTACATCCAGCCCCAGAGATTCCTGAAGAGCTTTTTTATTAATCTTTTTATTCTTTATCGCTGACTTCTCATCATAATCAGCAGCTAACAGCTTATCAGTTGCAGGATTCCAGATATCCGTATCAATACCATTCACAATTCCCAAAATCTTATTGTTGTGATATCTTAAATGCTCTGCAAGTCCCTCTCCATATTCCTCTGTCTGAATCTCCCAGGCATAGGTGTTACTTACAGTTGTAACTTTATTGCTGTAAGCGATGCCACCCTTTAACATATTGGCATCCAGCCAGTTCTGGATCATGCAGTCCTTATTAAATACATAATCCGGAAGTCCTGACCAGTATTGAATCTTTTTTCTGTCATAAATACCCTGGAACTTCAGATTATGTATTGTGAGTACTGAAATTGCACGTCCTACATCTGTATCCTGAAAACAGGTTCTCAGATAAAGTGGTACTAAAGCTGCCTGCCAGTCATGACAATGTACTACATCAGGAGTCCAGTTCAGATAATTAAGGGCAGCAAGGGCAGCTTTTGCAAAATAACAGAATTTCGGAATGTCATCTATGAGATTCGTATATGGATTTCCCCAGGAGAAGAACTCATCATTATCTATAAAATCATAGACAACCCCATCCTCCTGATATTCCATAATTCCCACATAATACTGCTTTCCATCAGAGCAGAGATTCATATCAAAGGAACCCCTGTATTCCATCTTTTCCTGAAATTTCTGAGGAATACATTTGTATCTTGGAATAATGACCTTAACATCAATGTTCAATTTTGCCAGACTCTTTGGCAGGGCAGACATTACATCTCCCAATCCGCCGGTCTTAACAAATGGATAACATTCTGATCCAATGAAGGCTACACTTCTTCGCGGTCCCAGATCAGGCTGTCTCGTTGGAATATTCTGTTCATTCTGTTCAACAGATGGCTCCTGAATAATTACGGCTTGCTTAACAGAAACATTCTCTACTGTTGGAGCAACATTCTTAACAGCTTTTTGAGGACTGTTTTTTGCACTGCTTTTTACACTGCTTTTTACACTGCTTTTTACGCTGTTTCTTGCATTGCTCTTTGTGTTACTCTTTGTATTACTCTTTGCATTGCTCTTTGTATTACTCTTTGCATTGCTTTTGGTACTGCTTGTTTGAACTGTTTTTTTCTCATATCATTGATCTCCCTTTTGCATTTTACAAAGTCCGAAATCTATTACGTCTTAACTAAAATGTCCTCCGGTAAGTTCCTGATAAACATTCATTTTGCAGATATTTATCATTTCCTGTTAATCTCAATTATAACACAAAATGCGCAAAGTAACTATTATTATCTGAAATGTTTCCATCACTTAAACTCTTACCTGAATGATACAAGCTGGTTTATTCCTTTTCATTATATCTGCCTCTTTTATTTTACAGATACACTACATAGAAAAAGGAATCTTCCACTCAGTCAATTTGAATAAAAAACATAATCTGTTTTTATTTCACGCATTCCATAATTATCATCTCACATCTGTCATATCCAAGCTGTGAGCTGTTCAGGCACAGTGTGTAATTGCTGGCTTTTCCCCAGTTCTGATCTGTGTAAAAGTTATAATTTGTTCTTCGCCTTTTATCTGTGTCTGCCATCATTTTCACAGCTTCCTTCTCTTTTACATTGTATAAACCAGTGATACGCTTTATTTTTTCCGGCATGTCCCCATGAATAAATACATTCAGCACATCGTCCCGGTCTTTCAGTATATAGTCTGCATTTCTTCCAATGATCACACAAGGCTCCTTCTCAGCCAATCCTAAAATAATATTTCTCTGTGCCTCATACACCATGTCCTCCACAGATTTTCCTGTGATATCACGACCGGAAAATGCATATGCGAACAAACCTTTTTTCGGAGATAATTCCGCATTTTCCTGAATATATTCCGGTGATAAGCCGGACTTTTCTGCAATCTGACCAATGATATTTTTATCATAATAGGCAATTCCGAGTTTCTTTGCCACTTCTTCTCCGATAAAACGTCCACCGCTTCCAAATTCCCTGCTGATCGTAATAATTCTTTTTGCCATCTCTGATTCCTCCTAGTTTAAAACATCAACCCTATTTTTTCTGATTTTCTTTAAAAATACATATCCCACAAAACATGAAATTATTTCAGTAATTGGAAATGCCCACCAGATCAACGAAACTCCCATCTGACCATTTCTGACAAACAGAGAAAAGATTCCCGCCAGTGGCAAGATAATAATCAGCTGTCTCAAAAGTGAAATCACCAGTGATTCCAGGCCGCCATCCAATGCCTGGTAAATTCCCTGATAAGCAACATTAATTCCGTCAAACAAGAAACTCACTGAAATCACTCTCATCGCGGCAATAAAATATTCTCTTGACTGTCCTGCATTAAACAGCATTGCAAACGCTCTGGGGAAAATCTCCGTAATTGCAATTCCCAGAATCATTAATGCAATGGTATAAATAATTCCATATTTGATACCATCCTGAATTCTCTTTTTGCTTCTCATTCCATAAGCAAATGCAATGATCGGAGTGATCGCATCTCGCAGACCAAAAGCAAGGAAGAGAACAAACTGCTGGACTTTATAGAACAATCCATAGGCTGTCTGTGCTGATGGATTGAACTTCAGGATCAGATTCATCACATAAACCATAATGGACATCAGAGCCTGCGCAATAATTGCCGGAAGTCCGATTGCATAGATTTCTTTTATAACACCAGCATTCGGTTTCATGTATTTCGGCCCATGCCCGAATTCCCTGTTCAGTTTCATATGAAAAATAAGCAGCAATACAGCAGAAGCAACCTGACCAATTACAGTTGCGTAAGCTGCACCTTTCACTCCCATTTCAGGGCAAGGTCCAATACCGTAGATCATGATTGGATCGAGAATAATATTTACAACAGCACCAACCACCTGTCCGATTGTAGAATAAAGAGAACGACCTGTTGCCTGTAATAGCTTTTCAAATAAAGAAAAGAAAATAATACCAAAAGAAATCACACAGCATATCCGCAGATAACTGACTCCCATTTCAAGTACTTCTGCATCAACTGTCTGTGATGAAATATATGCTTTCACCCCAAAGATACCAAACAGTAAACAGACCACGTAAATGATCACACCCAGGAACAGACTGTTTCCTGCTACCTTTGCAGCCTTTTCCCTGTTTCCCTGTCCAAGTGTCCTTGCAAGAAGTGCATTGGTTCCTACACCTGTTCCGATTCCTGCCGCTACCATAAGCATCTGAACCGGAAATACCAGAGTGAGGGCATTTAATGCAGCTTCACTGCCTACTCTCATATTCCTACAAACGCACTGTCTACAATGTTATAGACCGCCTGCAATGCCATGGATAAGATCATAGGGATTCCCATCTGGATCATCAGCTTATTCACCGGCATATCCTTCATTTTGTTGTTTTCTGCCATTTTACTTTAACTCCTCTCTTTTCTGCACAAAAAAAGTGCGCACCCTGTCACATAAGCTGGACTTACGCTGACAGGCTACACACTTTTTCATGGCAAATATTCTATTTTAACAAAAGAAAAACGAGTAGCATGAAACTGGATTTACGCTCATCTGCTACTCGTTCGTTATCATTATATTTCCTGTTTTTTTAAAAGTCAAACAAAATTATTTTTTATAATGCATATCAATCTATTTTATTTTGATCGATGTAATCAATAATCGTTTTACAGATTTCCTGTTTTGGCTTTTCAAGTGCAACTCCCAGTTCCATAT
>ENA-OQKJ01000159-OQKJ01000159.1-human-gut-metagenome-genome-assembly--contig:-NODE-159-length-16969-cov-3.421684_pt1 | contig 16969 bp, 17 predicted proteins | sample MGYA00242647_ERZ504795 | MGnify/ENA primary metagenome ERZ504795 (study PRJEB26092, sample SAMD00036398) | human gut metagenome | host: Homo sapiens | study: EMG produced TPA metagenomics assembly of...
GTTCTGTTCCGGCATATCTCTTATCTTTGTTTCTCAGCTCAGCTGATATACATCTGCATACTGCACGCCGAAGCTCAGCGCCTCGGAATGGCTGCTGCAGAAGATGTCTACGTGGCCGTAAGCGGTTCCGCGGTCTTCTACCGTGTAAACCTGGCCGTTGATCATCAGTTTCGTTCCGAATGGTACACCGCCCATGGCGATCGTTCTTCCTGCGGTCGGTGTGGTTCCGCTCGCGGTGGATCCGCCGGACCACTGTCCGGTACAGATGGAACAGGAGCAATAGCCTGTCAGTTTAAATCTTCCAAGGTATGTTCCGCTGGAGGAGCTGCTGGAAGTATCTGACGCGGATGGACTCCCCGTTGTCGTGGAGGATGCGCTGCTGTCCGAAGAACTGTTTCCGGAGCTGCTGCTTGTATCGGTATCTGCTTTCGCTGCGGCATTTGCTGCTTCTGCGGCTGCGACTCTTGCGGCCTCGGCTGCCTGTTTTCTGGCGGCCTCTGCCTCAGCTTCTGCGGCAGCCTGCTGTGCGGCGGCGGCTGCGGCTGCTTCCTCTTCTGCTTTCTTCTGCGCTGCAATCTCCTCTTCTTTCGCCTGACGGATCAGGTCGTTGATTGCATCTGCTTTGCTGTTGATTTCATCTACCAGTGCACTCTCGCTGGATTTTGCATCGTCCAGCTCTGCGGAGTAGGTACGGAGTTCCTGATAAGCTGCTGCGTACAGCTCCTGGATTGCTTCCTGCTGATCGCTGCTCTGCTGCTGCAGTTCTACGATCGCTGCCTGCTCTTCCTGCACCTGTGTTTCTTTTTCTTTTACCTGGTCTACCGTGTCTTCATACTCCTGCATAAGATCGCGGTCGAAATCGGAAATTTTCTGTATGTATTCTGCCCGGCTGATCAGCTCTGAAATGCTTTTGGAAGAAAAGAGCATTGCCATGTATCCGTTTCCGGAAGAATTTTCATACATATACTGGATACGGAGCTTCATCGCCTCGTACTGCTCTTCTTCTTTTGCTTTTGCATCTTCCAGATCTGCCTGAATCTGTACCAGTTCGTTCTGCTTCGCATCATACTGATCCTGAAGCTCCTGCAGACGGTTCTGCAGATCGTCCAGCTGCTGGTTCAGTTCGGAAAGATATTCTTCTGATTGTCCCTTTTTGGAATTGAGTTCGTCAATCCTGCTCTGTATGCTGTCAAGCTGAGACTGTGCGGCAGCCTGTTCTGCCTGAGCATTTGAAATTTTCTCCTTTGTACTGGCACCATAGCATGGCAGAACGGTTGCTGCCGTAAGCACTGTGGCCAAAACCAGGCTGAATAATTCTTTTTTTTCTATGTCGTACACCTCATACTTATTACGTTCTGTTGCTGATTGTCACTCCAAGTTACTGCGGAAAATGGGCCTTTTTTCCCGCCGTACTTTGCCATTATAACACAAGTATGTCTGAAATGAAAGTCTTTTTTAATTTCTGTTAATAACTTTGTAATATTTCGACGTTTTTCCTGCAAAAACTGGCATGATTTTTCTACTTTCTCCATCCAACAGGGTACTTATTTTTCAAGGTTCCATTGACCAGTTTGCCCCATCCAAGGCCGAATCCATCGACGCAGACCAGCTTCCAGCCCGACGGCGATGCGGTCTCTCCCGGCTCTACGGAAATTGTCTCACCGTGGAGATATTTTTCGGTACGCTCGTCATCTGCCTTTAAATTCATGTAATCTTTGAACTTGTCCGCGGAGAGTGTCACGGCAAACGGCTGTGACGGCTCGAAACGGTCTTTTTTCAGTTCACCGAGATACAGACCGTTCCGCAGGAAATGAAGATTCCGCACGCCATCCGGCAGGGACGGGGAATGGTATACTTTTCCGGCGCGGACTTCCAGTTCCTCCACCGGGATCGGTGCTGTCATCCGGGACAGGAAATCGGAAAGGATCTGTTTTTCTGCTTTCGACGGACCCGGTGCTTCCGTTCCGCGGTCTTTTTTCCGGTTTTCTGTTTTTGTTTTCTTTTCGATCGGTTTTCTTCTGCCTCATAAGGAATGGCTTCGCCTTTTTTGCGGAACAGGGCAAGGTAATGGCCCTCGCCGTTCATTTTATGCGGCCAGATGCGCACGGTCTTTTCGATCTCCGGATCGCCGTTTCCCCAGACTGGATTGCCTTTTGAAAAACCTTCGTAGCCTTCCATCTCGATCAGTTCCATTTCCGGGAAGTTTTCCAGAAGAAAAGAAACGGTTCCCTCGTCCTCCTGCGGGGCGAAGGTACACGTCGAATACATCATGAGGCCGCCCGGACGCAGCATTTTGACAGCATTCGAGGTGATCTCGCGCTGCAGCTCCGCAAAGAAATCCGGCCGCTCCGGGGTCCAGGTGCCGATGACTGCCTCATCTTTCCGGAACATGCCCTCGCCGGAGCACGGTGCATCCACGAGGATTTTATCGAAGAAGCCCGGGAAGACGTCTGCAAGGCCTGCCGGTGTCTCATTGGTGACAAGCACGTTTTCACTTCCGAACAGCTCCAGATTACGCAGCAGTGCTTTGGCGCGGGCGTTGCTGATGTCATTGGCGACGAGAAGGCCGGTTCCTTTCAGGCGCGCATTCAGCTCGGTTGCCTTGCCGCCCGGTGCGGCGCAGAGATCGAGCACACGCTCACCCGGTTCGATCGGGAGGCGGGACGCCGGGGTCATGGCGCTTGGCTCCTGCAGATAGAAGACGCCTGCCGCATACAGTGGAGACTGGCCCATGCGCATGCCGTCCGGCACGAAATAGCCGTTTGGAATCCACGGAATTTTCTTCCACGTTCCCGGAACAAGCGGCGGGAAATCTTCGGTCCGGCATTTTTTTGTATTCACACGCAACCCGGCTGTGCGGGGTGCGTCGTAGGAAGTTAAAAATGCATCAAATTCATCGCCCAGCATGTCCTGCATGCGGGTCAGAAATTCCTGTGGTAACTGCGCCATGTATTGTCTCTCCTTTTTATTTTGCTTTGTTGTGCATCGGTCCCTTTTCGTGAACTGGCGATGCTTTTTCTGTCTTTGTTTCTTTTGTTTTGCATCTGTTTCATAATTTCTCACAGAAAAAGAGACAGCTTTTTCGATTTTTCAATCTTTTTGCTGTCTCTTTTTTGCATAGCGGAGAAGAAGGGATTTGAACCCTTGCGCCGTTTCCGACCTACTGGTGTTCGAAGCCAGACCCTTCAGCCTCTTGGGTACTTCTCCGTATTTTGTCAAATACATCATATATTATAGTGCTTTTTTCGGGATTCGTCAATGATTTTTTCGATGGTTTCTGCTGGAAATGCGGGGATTGTATTTTTTACGGAAATATTCGAAAGTGCAACTTACTCAAACAAATAATCTTCCTCAGGCAGCATCCCATCCCGATGCTGCCTCTTCTTTTATTCTTTCCCTTCTTCCGCCCTCTTCCTCTCTTCTTTTTTCTTCTTTTTCACCACCCGCAGTCTCCGGAAAAACGCACTCAGCATCTCCGAGCACTCTTCTTTCAGCACGCCGCGCTCGACCTTCACCTGATGGTTAAACTCGTGCATTTCCAGCATATTTAAGATCGATCCCGCGCAGCCCGCCTTCGGGTTCATGCTGCCGATGACGACTTCGCTGACTCTCGCCTGTACGATCGCACCGGCGCACATCTGGCACGGTTCCAGGGTGACATACAACGTACAGCCCTCCAGCCGCCAGTCGCCGAGCTTTTTGCTTGCTTTCCGGATCGCATTCAGTTCCGCGTGGGACAGCGTGTTTTTATCCGTATTTCTGCGGTTATAGCCCCGCGCAATCACCTTTCCCTCGTACACAATCACACAGCCGATCGGAACTTCCATCAGCTTTTCCGCTTTCTTCGCCTGCGTAATCGCCTGGCGCATGAAGCGTTCCCGTTCTTTCCGGTGCGCTTTTTCCTCCGGCGTTTCCAGCTTTGTTTCTTCTTCCATTGTGCACTTCCTTTCTTCTCTGCGTATATTTTCTGTCCTTCCAGCATATCGTGAACTGTAGCGCAGTATCTTTTTCTACTCTTTTTACTTCTATGCAGGAGGTTTTTATGTCTGATTACCGGCGTTTCATTGCCTATCTATACGAATACCCGAACAACCGCAAGGGCGGATGCTGCGGCTTTGTCCGCGTGGAGTCGCAGAACGGCTTCTGCCGCATGGACTTCCAGATCAAACCGCCGTCTCTTCCGCCGGAGACCTCGGTCACGGTCTACGGTTTTATCCGCCGGTCAGGGCGGATGTACGGCATTCCGCTCGGAAATCTCCTTGCGGGGCGCTCTTCTACGAGTGGAAAACTCTCCACGCACTCCGATGCCATTGGGCAGACGGATGTCACGCTCGACGAGCTTGGCGGTCTGATCCTGCTCTGCCGCCAGACCGGCGTCATCGCCACCCAGTGGGACGATCTTCCGATTCAGCCGGAGTTTTTCTCGCCCACGCTCCCGCAGGAGCCCAAAACATCCGCAGACAATGGTACCAGACCGACCGAAGAGAAAACTGCCGAAACACCCGAACCTCTGGATCCCGCCGTACCTGCGCAGTCCCTGCCATCATCAGACGCTTCAAAAGCACAGTTCGATGAACTTTCCACAGAATTCAGCAGCAATTCCGGACCTTATCCACAAAATTCCAACCCGGAATCCACCGTCTCCACAGAATCCACATCAACTGACACGGTAAACACCGTTCCTGCAGACAGGATCACGCAATCATCCGCCAACACACTCTATCCCGCATCCGCGGAATCTGTGAAAACCGCAGAAAGCTATCCCTCTGCCAACCAGGAACCGCCGCAGCCCATCCCGGATTCTACCGCCCAGCCGCTACATATGACTTCCGCCGATTTTCCCGCCGCAGCAGCCGTGCCGCCGTCCCGGGCTGCTCTCTATCTCCAGCTTCAGGACCAGTTCCCGGAGTTCCATCCGTTCCCAGATGATGATCTGACCGACTGCCTGCGCCTATCACTCGACGATCTTCCACAGCTCCGCGCCGCCGGTCTTTCGGTGGATGCGAACCGCTTCGTCCTCCATGGCTCCTCGTCCTATCGCCATCTGCTCCTCGCCCGGAACCGCGACCAGCAGGAACTCTGGTATTTCGGCGTCCCCGGCGTCTACACGCCGAATGAGCAGTTCATGGCAAGCCTCTTCGGCTTTTTCCACTTTAAGCAGGCGATGCGCCCATCCGAGCTCGCGCCCGATGCCCGCTTCGGCTACTGGTACCGCACGCTTTAAAGCGTTTTTTAATCCACGCCGCGGATCTCCACCGTCTCAATCTTTCCGCGCAGGATCTCGCAGAACCGCTCGAGCTGCTCCCTCGCATACCCCGAGAACCTCGGATCAATCACATAATCCGATTCCCGGTAATTCTGCAGGAAGTACCGTTTTGCCCCGGAAAGCCACTTTCCGATCGCTTCGATCTCTTCCCTTCCATGCAGCTCTTTGCAGAGCGTTGTCCGGAACTCATAGTCCACCACGCCGCTCTTTAAAAACTCGACCGACTCATTGATCCGCATCACATCGATCTTTTTCACGCCCGCCGTCTCGCCGTACCGGGACGGCGCGTTTTTGATGTCCATGGCGACGTAATCGATTTTCTTCTCTTCCACCAGCTTTTTCAAAATCTCCGGCCGGTATCCATTCGTATCGAGCTTCACAAGATATCCCAGTTCCTTAATTTTCGTCACGAACCGCTCCAGATCCGGATCCAGCGTCGGCTCACCGCCCGTCACGCAGACGCCGTCCAGCACGCCGCACCGCTTTTCGAGCACTGCAAAAATCTCCTCCTCCGGAATCACCGGCTCCCATTCGGGATGCTGCACGAGATTTCCGTTCTGGCAGAATGGGCAGCGGAAATTACATCCGCCCGAAAACAATGTGCACGCCACCTTGCCCGGGTAATCCAGCAGCGTCAGCTTTTGAAATCCATGTATGACCATATGCTATCCTCTCTGACCGCAGGACTCCGAACTTTCGTCCGCCCTGCAACAGAAAAAGCGGAACCATAATGTCCGCTTTTTCCATTTATCTTCTATTGGTAATTATTTGCCGTAACGCTCTGCCTGGGAACGGATCAGGTCCAGATCATCAAAATAGTTGATTTTCATGGCTGCTTTGACATCCGCCAGTGTCTGAGCGGCAACTTTTTCTGCCTCTTCGCTGCCTTTTTTCAGCATCTCATAGATCGCCGGAATGTCTTTTTCCAGCTCTTTTCTGCGGTTGCGGATCGGCTCTAAGGTCTCCTGCAGTACATTGTTCAGGAACTTCTTCACTTTGACATCGCCAAGGCCGCCTCTCTGGTAATGTGCTTTCAGCTCGTCGAGATTTGCGTAATCCGGCAGATAGCGCTCGAAGTGCTCCGGCTGGCAGAATGCATCGAGATAAGTAAATACGGTATTTCCCTCGATCTTGCCCGGGTCGGTGATCTTGATGTGATCCGGGTCGGTGTACATGCTCATGACTTTTTTCTTGATCTCATCCGGCTCCTCGGACAGGTAAATGCAGTTTCCGAGCGATTTACTCATCTTCGCTTTTCCGTCGATACCCGGCAGACGTCTGCAGGAATCATTCTCCGGCAGCATAATCTTCGGCTGCACAAGTGCCTCGCCATAAACCGTATTGAATTTGTGGACGATCTCCTGTGTCTGCTCGATCATCGGCATCTGATCCTCTCCAACCGGAACGGTCGTTGCCTTGAATGCAGTGATGTCGGCTGCCTGGCTGATCGGGTAGGTGAAGAATCCAACCGGGATGCTCGCCTCAAAGTTTCTCATCTGGATCTCCGATTTTACGGTTGGGTTTCTCTGCAGTCTGGAAACCGTAACGAGATTCATATAATAAAAAGAAAGCTCGCACAGTTCCGGAATCTGAGACTGGATAAAGATGGTGCTCTTTTCCGGATCAAGTCCGCAGGAAAGGTAATCCAGTGCTACCTCCAGAATGTTCTGGCGCACCTTCTCCGGGTTGTCCGCATTGTCGGTCAGCGCCTGTGCATCTGCAATCATGATGTAAATTTTATCGAATTCACCGGAGTTCTGCAGCTCCACGCGGCGGCGCAGTGAACCAACGTAATGTCCTACATGCAGCTTGCCGGTCGGTCTGTCACCGGTCAGTATAATTTTTCCCATTTTTCTTCCTGCCTTCCTGATACGTAATCTTCGCAGTCCGCTTCTGTATGAAAAATTTCATGAAAATTCTCATAACTGCGGACCTTCTACATACCCTCTATAATACCGTCTTTTTACAAACACTGTCAATGGTCTTTTCCGGTAAAATTCCTCAAAATATCTATTATGAGACAAATCGTTCAACAGCCACGTACAGCCTTCCCTTTTTCGTCTGATTCTGCACGCCAACATAGCGGAATTTTCCCATATGGCGCACGGTCACGAGATCGTCCTCTTTTAATGACGCGCTCGGCGACGTCACCAGTTTTCCATTAATAAACACCTGGCCGCCCTCGATCAGCGGCACCATTTTGCTCCGCGAACTGCTGAACGCCAGCGACAGCACCGCATCGAGCCGCACGGAAGCGACGGAGCCTTCTTTCCGCTCGGTTTTCGGCTCCGTCAGCTCCTCCGGCAGTCCCGCCTCGACTTCACAGTACACGCTCGTATGGCGCACTTTTTTCAGCTCCGCACAGATGTAGTCCGCCATATCCGCCATACAGATCAGATACGCCTGGTTTCCATCGATCAGAATGTCTCCCAGCTTATACCGCTCCACGCCGAGATTCATCAGTGATCCTAAGAAATCACGGTGTGACAGCGCATCCGCAAATTTTTCATTCAGCGGGCTGATGCGCACGACTGCGATCGGAAGCATCGACGCATCACCGTCCTCTGCATAGGATGGCAGAAACAGCGCCGCTTTCCGCTCTGCCGCCTCGTATCCGCCGGACAGCACGTAACGCACGCCCGGGATTTTATTTACCGTACGGTAGAACAGATCCTGCTCCGCCAGCGTCAGAAACTCCGTGTGTGACGGAACATCCCTGTGATAACACTGCTCTGCCAGATCCTGAATCCGTCCTACCAGCACTTCTTCCTCATTCATGGTAATCCCCCTTTGATACACCGCGGGCTGCCCCTGTTTTCTTTCGGGCAGCCCACGTATCACACTTTATTTATCCAGCAGCATCGACAGCCCGATCCGCTTCTTCGCCAGATCAAGGCTGATGACCTTCACTTCCACGATATCGCCGACGCTCACAGCCTCCAGCGGATGCTTGATGAAGCGTTTCGTCATCTGGGAAATGTGGACGAGTCCGTCCTGATGCACGCCGATATCGACGAATGCACCGAAGTCAATGACGTTGCGCACGGTTCCCTTTAAGATCATGCCGACCTTCAGATCCTTCATATCGAGCACGTCGGTACGCAGGATCGGGCGCGGCATCTCGTCACGCGGGTCACGGCCAGGCTTCTGCAGCTCTTTGATGATATCGCGCAGCGTAATCTCGCCGACACCGATCTCCTCTGCCATCTTTTTGTAATCTTTGATGAAGAACGCCGTCGGTCCCTCGCTGATCTGCTCTGTCTTCATATTTAACTTTGCAAACAGCTTCTCTACTGCCTCGTAGCTCTCCGGATGAACGCTTGTGCCGTCCAGCGGATTTTTGCCGCCGGTGATGCGCATAAAGCCCGCGCACTGCTCAAACGCCTTCGGTCCGAGTTTTGCCACTTTCAGGAGCTCTTTTCTGCTCTCGAAACGGCCGTTCTCCTCGCGGTATGCCACGATGTTTTTTGCTATCACCTTGCTGACACCGGAAATGTATTCCAGCAGCGACGCGGATGCCGTATTCAGATCGACACCGACTTTATTCACGCAATCCTCAACGACACCGCCGAGCGCCTCGCCGAGCTTCTTCTGGTTCATATCGTGCTGATACTGGCCGACGCCGATCGATTTCGGATCAATTTTGACAAGCTCTGCCAGCGGATCCTGCACGCGGCGTGCGATGGAAGCGGCGCTTCGCTGTCCGACATCAAAGTTCGGAAATTCCTCGGTTGCCAGCTTGCTTGCAGAGTAAACGGATGCTCCTGCCTCGTTTGTGATCACATACGCAACCTTCTCCGGAATCTCTTTTAAGATCTCGACGATGATCTGCTCGGACTCACGGCTTGCAGTTCCGTTTCCGACAGAAATCAGGGTGACACCGTATTTGTGGATCAGATCTTTTACAGTGGCTTTCGCTGCCGCAATCTTCTTCTCGTTCGTCGGCGCGGTCGGATAAACCACGGTGGTATCGAGCACTTTTCCAGTCGCATCGACAACAGCCAGCTTGCATCCCGTACGGAACGCCGGGTCCCATCCAAGGACAACCTGGCCTGCGATCGGCGGCTGCATCAGAAGCTGCTCAAGGTTCTTTCCAAAGACCTTGATCGCACCATCCTCTGCCTTTTCGGTGAGCTGATTTCTGACCTCACGCTCGATGGCCGGAGCGATCAGACGGTTGTAGGCATCCTCGATGGTCGCCTGCAGAACCGGCTTTGTCTGCGGATTCTCTTTGGTGATGATTTTTTTCTCGAGATAACGCAGGATTTCTTCCGTCGGCGCCTCAATTTTGACGTTCAGGAATTTTTCTTTCTCACCGCGGTTCAGTGCCAGCACACGGTGTCCGGCAATTTTCGATACCGGCTCGGAAAACTCATAGTAATTCTCGTAAACGGACTCTGCTTTCTCATCCTTTGCTGTCGAGACGATCAGGCCCTTCGCCTCGGTTCTGCGGCGGATCTCCATACGGTAATCGGCCTCATCGGAAATGCTCTCGGCGATGATGTCGCAGGCACCAGCAATGGCGTCTTTTACCGTTTTGACTTCCTTTTCTTCTGAAACAAAAGCCTCTGCCTCTTTTTCGAGCGGCTCTTTTGTCATCTGCAGAAGAATGATGTTTGCCAGCGGCTCCAGTCCTTTTTCTTTTGCGATCGTCGCACGCGTCCGGCGTTTCGGGCGGTACGGGCGGTATAAATCCTCTACAACCACGAGAGTTGCGGCCTCTTCGATGGATTTTTTCAGTTCTGCGGTCAGCTTGCCCTGCTCCTCGATGCTCGCAAGGACAACGGCCTTGCGGTCATTTAAACTGCGCAGGTACATCAGACGATCGTACAGATTTCGCAGTATCTCATCGTTTAAGGAACCTGTTGCTTCTTTTCGATATCGTGAAATAAAAGGGATCGTGTTTCCCTCGTCAATCAGTTTCACTGCAGCTTCTACCTGCCACGGTTTGACGTTCAGCTCAGCTGCCAATACCTGATTCATATCCATAGGTAAATTCCTCCTGTTGTCTCTTCCAAAACACGCTGTTCCTTCTCTGTTTTTCCCGCATAAAAAGCGGGACCCTTGGCGGAACAGCCACTCTATTACCTTATCAATAGGTCTTGTTTTTGTCAACCTTACATGATAAAATCTTTACTATAGCTTTTTTGACAGACTGCGTGTGAAACCGCGCTTTTTTGCAGAAGAAAGGACATTTTATGACACCAGAAAATTACGATCCAAACACCAATGAGTCCGGAGATTCCTATCAGTCCTCCCATCCGTACGGCGTGCCTGAGGGCCAGCGTCCCGGACCGTATCAGCATTACCAGCAGCAGCCTCCCGTACAGCCGCCGCGCAGGACGGGTTCGCAGGCCCTTGCGGCCGCTTCGATGGTCATGGCGATCTGCTCCTTTTTGTTCATGCTCAACATGGGGTCCCTGTTTTTCGGCTCGCTCGGCGTGATCTTCGCCCTTTTAAGCCGCGGCGCAGGACGCATGAGCGGCACGGCAAAAGCCGGTCTTGCGGGCTGTACCATCGGCATAATTGTCGGTATCTGCATCATGTATGCTTTCCTGCTTTTCAACATGGTCAGCGGCGGCAGCACCAACCTGCTCGAGCGGTATTACAATCAGTACATGCAGGAATACCAGATGACACCGGATAACGGAACAACCACCGACGGAAATACCATCTAAGTACCAGAAAGGATTTTTCATGAACGGACAAAAACAGAAATTTTCAGAACTGAAAAAGCAGGCCCGTGAGGCCATGGCAGGCCGATGCGGCACGCTGGTGGGCGCAACCGCGATCAACCTGTTTCTCACCTTCTCCTGCTCCCTCATCCCGACGCTGATTTTTTCAGGCACAACGCTGTACGATATCATTTTCCTGAATCTGACGCTGTTCCTGTTTTCCCTGCTCCTCAGCCTCTTTCAGGCGGGCTACTTAAAGATCTGCCTCTCGACGCTGCGCGGGGAACCGATTTCCGTCGGTGATATGCTCTACGCTTTCTATCACCACCCGGACCAGTACGTGCTGATGTTCCTTATCATCAACGGCATCAGCTCCGTGATCGCCCTGATTTCCAGCATTCCGGGCTTCCAGTATCTTTCCTCCCCGAGTGCGGAACTGACGCTTGGAACAGCACTTTCCATCGAAGCCGAGCTTTCTTCTCTGATGAACGTTTACGTTTACAAGCTAATCGGCTCTCTCGTTTCCACGCTGGTGCTGGTTCCGTTTTCCCTTTCCACCTTTGTGATGAACGACGCTCCCGGTATCGGCCCGATCCAGGCGATCCGTCAGAGCTTTGCGATGATGAAGAAGAACTTTTTCCGCTACATTCTGCTTCTCTTAAGTTTCTTAGGGCTTGAGATTCTCGCATCCTGTTCCTGTGCCATCGGCTTTTTGTGGGTAATGCCCTATATGCAGATCACGATGGCTGCGTTCTATCAGGAACGGAAAGATGTCCTGTATCCGGCATCGGAACCGGTGGGATATGATACGGATTCCTTTGGATCCGGCACAGATCTTTAAAAAATAAATTTTAAGATAACTAAAAAAGACGTTTCTACACCCTTCGCTTTACGGCTGTGAAACGTCTTTTAGTTATGTCTATTTCGTAGATCTCAAATTCTCGCGCGGATTCTGCTCTGGATTCCGTCGAGTTTCTCTGCTTTTTCTCTGTACTCCTGCTCTGTGATTTCGCCTGTGATGAATGCGAACTCCTCGGACAGACTTGGAACTGCTACGATTTCTGCTTTTCCGAACAGCTCCTCGATCTCACTCTGGCGCTCTGCGGCGTGGCCGGACACGCGGACGAAGAAGCGGCTCTTTACATCATCGATCTGCAGCAGGTCCAGTTTTTCCTCGCTCCAGCTCATCATGATGTTTCTGCCTTTGTTCTTTGCGCAGTCTACGACATCGGCTACAACGGCACTTGCGGTCGGAAGCTTTCCTGCTCCGCTTCCGTAGAACATCGCATCACCCAGTACATTTCCGTGGATGAAGATGGCGTTGAAGACACCGTTTACGCTGTACAGCGGGTTTTTCGCGTCAATCATCACCGGGCTTACCATGGCGTAATACTGATTACCCACCTTGCGGCTTGTTGCGAGCAGTTTGATTGCGGTTCCCATCGAGGTCGCATATTTGATATCCTCTGCGGTGATCTTTGTGATTCCCTCGGTGTAAACCTCTTCGTAATTGACTTCTTTTCCATAAGCAAGAGAAGAAAGAATCGCAATTTTACGGCACGCATCGTAGCCTTCTACATCTGCTTCCGGGTTGCGCTCTGCGTAGCCGAGGCGCTGTGCCTCTTTTAATACATCCGCGAAATCGGAACCGTCGCTTGCCATTTTGCTTAAGATATAGTTCGTGGTACCATTTAAGATACCAGTTACTTCATCGATCTCATCTGCAGTCAGGGAGGAGTTTAACGGACGGATGATCGGGATACCGCCGCCGCAGCTTGCCTCAAACAGATAGTTTGCGCCGTGCTCTTTTGCAATTGCAAGAAGCTCGGTACCGTGTCTTGCCACCAGCTCTTTGTTGGATGTGCAGACGCTCTTTCCAGCCTCCAGCGCACGTTTTGTGAAGGTGTAAGCCGGCTCAACGCCGCCCATGACCTCGACAACAATATCAACCTCCGGATCGTTTGCGATCACTTCGTAATCATGTACCAGCACTTTTTCCACTGGATCTCCCGGGAAATCTCTTAAATCCAGAACGTATTTGATATTAATCTCGTTCTCTGCTCTCTTGTTGATGCTGTCATGGTTCGTGTTGATGACTTCTACCACGCCGGAACCAACGGTGCCATATCCTAATACTGCAATCTGAATCATCTCTTTTGTCCCTCTCTTGCTTTTTCTTTTTCAGGACTCCTGTCCTAAGATTTTAAAATAATGAACTCCCTGTCTGGACTCAATCTCATTGATCATCTCCGAGGCATCTCCCCGGTCTTCCGCGATATCCACGCTGATTGTCAGTGACGCCACGCCGTTTAACGGAATCGTCTGATGAATGGTCAGAATGTTTCCGTGAAACTCGGCGATAATCTTCAGCACATCGGAAAGCAGTCCCGGCTCATCGTCCATCTGCAGAATAAATGTAATCGTTTTTCCTTTTGCATTGTCATGAAAAGGAAGAATATCATCTTTGTATTTGTAGAAAGAGCTTCTGCTGATTCCCGCTTTTTCCGTTGCCTGCTGCACGGTAAGCTCCTGCATATCCATCAGCCGTTTGGCCTCGATGACCTTCAAAAGGACCTCGGGAACCGCTTTTTCTTTGATTACATAGTACTTTGTTTTTTCTTCTCTCATGGCAATCCTCTACCTTTATACTCTTTCCAGGAAATACATTTGTTTTCACAGGAAAGATCGTACCATATTCCGACACAATACGCAAGGAATTTTTTCGAATCGCTTTTCAGAAGCCAATGCTTCCGCCGCCGTGGCTGTTTCCGCTTGACGAAGTGTGAACGGTGCTTCCACCGCCACCTCCGCCGCCAGAAACGCCTCCGCCGTGGTTGCCATCATCCTTCTGGATTTTGTGCATCGATACATGGCGATCGATCAGTGCATCCCTGCGGTCTCTGATTTTCACGCGCTTCAGATCCGCATAACTCTTTGCACCACGGTTTTTCTTTCGTCGATAGCTTTTCCAAATTCCAAAATAAACAAGAATTCCTGTCGCAGCAGCTGCGATAACAGCAATAAGAGCCTCCGTGCTGTTGATCTTACGGTAATGAATAATGGAACCATCTTCTGTAATCAGATAGTCCGCATCGGAAACGCCGCGGTCGAAGCATTCCTGCGTCATCGTAATCATTTTTGCAAAAGTTCCCGCATAGTCGCCGTCTTTCGCGTACCCCTGCGCCGCCTGCAGAATATCGTCAATTTCCGTGTCCGACATATAATACTGCATAATACCGGACGTCGAAATCACGATCTGGCGCTGTCCCATGTCGATGAGGAAGCAGACACCGTTTGGCTCTTTCGGATACTTTTTGTTCATAAAAATCATCTGCAATCGCCTGACAGTCCTCGGAACCGCTGCTGCGCTCGGTCAGGATGACCATATGAATTTCCGTATTGTTCTCGAACTCCGCGCAGGATCTCTCGAGGTCCTGCTCCTCCGCATCAGAAAGAAGCGATGCATTGTCGTAGATATGCTGGGATTCGGCTTTTACGGTATTCACAGAAAAAATCCCGCACAGCAGAAGGGCCGCAAAAATCCCGAGCAGATATTGTCCTGCTTTTTTCATTCTTCTCATGCGAAATACCCTCCTATCAGCATCACAATCAGAACCAGAAGAGCACTCACAGCCGACGTCAGAAGGGCTCTCTTCCGCTCATAGGGAAATCGCCGTTGATCGTTCCGGTCTGGCCGTTCATCGCATAGTAGTAAACCTTCCCGTCTTTTCCCGGATACGTCAGTGTCCAGACCGGAAACAGTACGTAACGCCAGTCCTCCCGCTTTGGAGAAAGCTTCATTTTCTCCTGCTCGAGGGAGAGATACTCGTTCGCCTCGTTCCGCATGGCGCCGCGTGCCATCGTCTCCAGTTCTTTTTTCAGTTCCGGTGCGATCTGCTGCTGTTCGATATCACGCTTTTCCGCCTGAAAGCCGGAAAGGTACCCCATGGAAAACGGCTGCATCTCCTCCAGACGGTATGGCTGTACGCATTCGATCAGATCGCGGTCTGCCTTGTTCAGAGCGTTACGCGACAGACCGTCCACACGGACCTCTCCCTCCCGGCGGACATCGTAGATGCTGGTCTCTGTGTACTCCACATCACCGGTCTGCCAGACTCTCACCTTCCGGCCGCGCGCTATGTAATCCGTCTCAAAGTCTCCGCCGTAAATCCAGTACGGGAAATAGACACCTGTCATCTTCTGTACCTGACTCTTTTCGAAAAAGTCCTTCGGAATAAAGTGTTTCTTCCGGGTAAATGACAAAAATTTCTCGATTGCCTGCTCCTTGCTGATTTTGAACGGCAGCACAAAATCCGGCATATATTCTCCCGAAAGCCGGCCGGAAAGCACCACCGGATTGTGGCAGTAGAAACAGTATGTCGCTGCCGTCGTCGCATCGGTCACAATCTCGGCGCCGCAGTTCGGGCAGGTGTAGACAACTGCTTCGCCCTGCTCTGTTTCCCCTTTTGTTTCCTCCGTACTGCTTTCCTTCTGTGCATCGGATGCTTCCTGTGCACCGGCAGCATCGTCCTCCCCGTTCAGCGCTTCCGCTGCTTTCGGGTTCGCCTTTTCGGCTTCTTCCTGTGTAAACGAGGACAGGCAGTACTCGCATTTATACTTTCCGCTTGCCGGATCGAAGGTCAGATCGCCTCCGCAGTTCGGGCATTTGTATGTAATAACCTCCATATTCTATCCCTCCTTCCCCGGAGCCGCTGTTGTATTGGATGGTTATCTGTTTTCTTTTACTGTCTTGGTTTTCCGCAGTTCGAGCAGAACTTGCCGGTATTCTCCGTTCCGCATGCGCAGACCCATTTTCCTGCCGCTTCCGGTTTCGGGCTGCCGCAGTTCGAGCAGAATTTACCGCTGTTCTCGGTTCCACACTTGCCGCAGATCCACACCATCGGCTTTGCGCTGCCGCAGTTTGAGCAGAAATTGCCGGTATTCTCCGTTCCGCAGGAGCATTTCCATACGCCTTTTGCAGCTTCCTGCTGTGCCTTGGCTGCCGCCTGCTGCTGCATCTGCTGCTGATTCGAAGCGGACGCCGATGCAAACGAGGAACCGAAGGCATTCATGCCCATCTGAACACCCATAAAGCCGTTCATGGCTCCGTTTGGGTTGGCTGCTGCTTTCTCCATACTGCGTGCCATCGCTCCCTGTACATAGCCCTCACGGATTGATGGATCAGACATCATCGCACCTTCGTTGCGCATCTGGATCAGTTTCTGGGAAGCTTCATCGTAGGAAAGGCTTGCGATTGACCACGGACTGGATACTCCATGCCGCGCATTGCCGCCAGCTCTCATCCATCGCATCTGCCATGTAGCGGGACAGCTCGGCGCTCTTGGATGCTGCGAACGAAATGCGGATGCCGTCGGCTGCCATCTGATTGATCGAGGACTGCAGGCCCTCTAAAAATTCGTTCATATACTGCTCGTTGATATCCTCGATCTCTACGCGGGATGCGTTTCTCGGCACAGCCTCTGCGTAGAAGCGGAGCGGATCGACGATGCGGATGGAATAGGAACCGTGTGCCCGAAGGAACAGCTCGGCATTGTAGAACTGGTCGAAATAGTTGACCGGATTTCTCGTTCCGAATTTGATTCCCTTGATTTCCTGCAGATTAATATAGAAAACTCTCTGCTCATGCGGGGTCTGGCCGCCGAATTTCAGGCGCTCAAACGTATCTTTTACGGCTGCGTCAAGCGATCCGCTGAACATCGACGGAGACGATGACTGGTCTACGGTAAAGTAGCCCGGCTCTGCGGTGTAATCAATGATCTTTCCGCCGTCCACCAGCATCATAAACTGATTGTCATAGACATGGATCACAGAACCGTTTGAAATCGTCTGGCTTCCCTTTTTATTCTGGCCTTTTCTTACCAGAATTCCCTCTGTAAATACCGTATGTTCCCCCCATCTCATACGGTTCCACGGTCTCCAGCCACTGATCGGCGAAACTGCCGTGTACTGCATTGACTGCTGCTTCTGATAATACCCATACTTTTACCTCCTGTTTGCCTTTGGCTTC
>ENA-OQKJ01000161-OQKJ01000161.1-human-gut-metagenome-genome-assembly--contig:-NODE-161-length-16892-cov-3.228392_pt1 | contig 16892 bp, 18 predicted proteins | sample MGYA00242647_ERZ504795 | MGnify/ENA primary metagenome ERZ504795 (study PRJEB26092, sample SAMD00036398) | human gut metagenome | host: Homo sapiens | study: EMG produced TPA metagenomics assembly of...
AGCACCGGAAGTCTGTCCGATCTGTAAAGCACCGAAAGAGAAATTTATCGAGCAGGGCGAGGATCTGACCTGGGCAGCAGAGCATGTAGTTGGCGTAGCATCCGATGTTCCGGAAGATATCAAAAAAAGACCTGAGAGCCAATTTCGAGGGCGAGTGCTCTGAGGTTGGTATGTACCTGGCAATGTCCAGAGTAGCATTCCGCGAGGGATATCCGGAAGTAGGTCTGTACTATGAAAAAGCAGCTTACGAAGAAGCAGAGCACGCAGCAAAATTCGCAGAGCTTCTCGGCGAAGTCGTAACCGACAGCACCAAGAAAAATCTGCAGATGCGTGTAGAGGCAGAGAACGGAGCAACCCGCTGGCAAAAACAGATACTTGCAAAAACGTGCCAAAGCCCTGAATCTCGATGCAATCCATGACACCGTGCATGAGATGGCAAGAGACGAAGCTAGACACGGAAAAGCATTCGCTGGTCTGCTGGCTAGATATTTCGGTAAATAATCAGGAAACCTTTTTGGGGGGCGGAATAAAATCTGCCCTCCTTTTTCCGTTGTTTACAATTTTTACTTGGGATTGCGAACTTGTTTCGAATTACCTGTTGTTTACAAATGAACATAGAAAGAAAAAGCGAGGTTTTCACCATGGAAAAACAGACAGGCTGTGTCCACATCTACTGTGGGGATGGAAAAGGAAAGACGACTTGTGGTATGGGACTCTGCACGCGTGCGGCAGGGTATGGATACCGTGTTTTGATTTATCAGTTTATGAAAGATAACAGCACGAGCGAGCGGAAGGTGCTCTTACTGTCGCCGAATGTGACGTTTGTGCCGGGGCAGGACAAGATAAAGTTTTCGTTTCTGATGACACCGGAGGAGAAGGCAGAGCAGAAACGGTATTATGAAGAGCAGTTTCAGAAAGTGACAGAAAAAGCAGTTCAGGAAGAATACGATGTACTGTTTCTGGACGAGCTGGTTTATACGATTGGAAGCAAACTGTTTGATGAGCAGCTCCTTCTGGATTTTCTGGATCACAAGCCGGAGAAGCTGGAAGTGATTCTGACAGGGCAGGGACCATCGGAGGCGCTGATTGAGCGGGCGGACTATGTTTCGGAGCTGAAAAAAATCAAGCATCCGTTTGACAAGGGTCTTGCGGCAAGAGATGGAATCGAGCGGTAACGCTGAAAAAACAAGAAAAAAGATACTGTTTTGCGGGGAAGATGATTCCATGCAGAACAGTATCTTTTTCTTGATTTTGCGGGCAATGAACCAAAATCTGTGATGGAACAAGTTTCTGGTGATTGCCGCGATAACCTGAGAAGTATCTGGAAGCCGCTGTAAGACAGAAAATAACGTTATTATTTCGCACCGCGATCCGCAATCATTTTCGTGGATTTCTTCACGCAGTACAGACATGTCGGTGCGATATAGCAGCAGGCGGCGAGCCACGCAGCCTGATCCGCAAAGCAGATTGCGGTGAAACCAAACGCACCGACAAATCCCAGGCAGACAATCGTTCGTGCCAGCATCTCCATTACGCCGGAGAAAACGGCTCTTCCCGAGTAGCCAAGTCCCTGCGTTACCATACGGCAGACATTCAAAATACCAAGCATCCAGTAGAAAAATCCGAGGCAGCGCAGATATTTTGCCGAAGCGTTGATTGCTTCGAAAGCAGAGCTGACAATAAAGAGCTTTGTCAGCGGCCGTCCGAACAGAATCATGATGACACCTGCAAACGCACCATAGCCGACACCGACAAGCACACCCTGGCGGAGTCCCTGACGGATTCGCTTTGACTGGCCGGCTCCGAGATTCTGACTGCAGAAGACGGAAGCCGCGGTACTGATCGCATCAAACGGACACATCATAAACTGTTTGATTTTCATAGCAGCTGTGAACGCCGAAACATAAACACTGCCAAGCCCATTATTCGCTGACTGCATTACCATACTGCCGATCGCCGTGATCGAAAACTGCAGTCCCGTCGGAATGCCCATTGCGAGGAGTTCCTGCGCGGCATCCTTTCGCAGAGTGCGGTTTTCCTTTGTCGGAAGCAGGAGCTTTACCTTACGGGAAATAAAAAACAGACATAAGAGTCCGCTGATCGCCTGGGCGGAAATCGTCGCAATCGCCGCGCCTGCGCACCCCAGATGCAGAATGATAATATAGAACAGGTCGAGGAAAATATTCAGGATTGCCGAAAATGCCAGAAACAGAAACGGCGTGCGGCTGTCCCCGACGGCACGCAGGATGCTGGAAAGATAATTGTACAGAATCGAAAACGGAATCCCGAGGAAAATCACAAGCTGATATGCGTAGGCATCCGCGAAGATATCGGACGGAACCGACAGCAGGTGCAGAATCGGTGCACAGAGTAAACTGCAGAGTGTGGTCAGAATGGCCGCAATCAGGACAGCAAGTGCAGCACCATTAAAAATATAATCGCGCATTTTATCAAGCTTTCCGGCGCCGAAATACTTGGCAACCGGAACACTGAATCCCGTGCAGCTTCCCATACAGAAGCCGAGCACCAGAAACTGTACACTGCTGCTTGCACCGACGCTGGCGAGCGCCTCCGGGCCAAGTGCCTGGCCGACAATCGCCGCATCGATGATGTTATACGTCTGCTGCAGCAGATTTCCGATGAGAAGCGGAAAGGCAAACGAGAGCATCAGCTTTACCGGATTTCCCTTTACCATAGATGTTGCCATAAAAAAACGCCTCCCCTGCTTAATATGCACGTGAATTATAAACGAGTGCCGTCTTATTCAGGTTCTGGATCATGAAATAGTCGGCAACGAGCTGGCCGATGCCGCCGGTCAGGTAGCCGAGCAGCGTCCACAGAAGAATGGCAGAACCATTTTCCTCAATCATCACACCGTAGCGGTCGTAGGATTCGCGGTACATGCGGTTCGCCTGTTTGTAACGCCAGTAAACGCCGTAAATTCCACAGGTAACCCAGGACAGAAGCAGCACAATAATGTAGTTCGGGCTGTCTTCGCCGTCACCGTAAAAGATGGTGTTCAGGTCTTCCACATAAACATACCAGAAGTAGATCGAGTAGAGTCCGTCACGTCAGAAATGTGAAGCAGAAGATAGAACCAGAAACTGTCGGTTGTCTTTTTACATTCATTTGTAAATACCCCCTTTAATTAAAGATAGAACCATTGTAAGACACGCGACCCGAGAGAAGGGTCAATAGAAAGGAGCGGGTCGTGGTAATAAATGCGCCAGGCATAAACGGCGAGAAGCAGCACGACAAGCACCGTAATGATCCCCTTTTTAAAACGCCGAAGTCCCGCCGTCTGTTCCGGCCCGAAGAAGAGCCAGACACCTGCGGGTAGCACGGCATAGACAAGCGGATGCATCCGAAACGCCGCCTGAAAATGACCGGAGAGCATTAACAGTACCGCGCGGCTCATTCCGCAGCCCGGGCAGGAAATGCCTATGAAAAAACGGATCGGACAGCCGATGCCTGTGAGGGTGATGAAGGCGACGTAAACGCCGAGGAGCAGGCAGAAGAAAAAGAAATCGCGGCAGCGTTTCTTCAGAAAAGAAAGATACGCGCTGCCGCGGCCGGGATCACGTTTCATGGAGTTTGGTGACGGCGTATTCATATAAAGCCTCCTTGCGCTCGCTGTCGGTCGTGAGAAAATGCGAGTACAGAACGTCGATCATAACGAGAATCGGGAACTGCGGAGAGATTGCGCCGCCGTTTTTCAGATGCTCCTTGACTGCCAGCAGCAGCACCTCATCGCAGAAGGCATCGTAATCGCTCGAACTGCGGGAGGTAAAGAGAATGGTAGAGGCTCCCTTTTCCTTTGCGGCTCCGAGTGCACGCAGCACCTCCGGTGTCTGTCCGCTGACGGTAATGCCGATTGCAGCGCAGCTCTCATTGAGCAGAACGGCATTCATTTTCATGATGTGAATGTCGGTAATTGCTTCAATATCCACGCCTGCAAGCATAAAACGCAGCTTCATTTCCTGGGCGGAAAGTCCGGAGCTTCCAAGACCGTAGACATACACCCGACGCTTCGAAGTGAGAATATGGCAGATGCGGTCAATCTGCGCGCGGTCGGCGAGCGAGTAGCTTTTATTCAGCAGCTCCTGATACGTATTCAGCACCTGTTTGATGTGATCGTCCGTGCCAGGCAGTGCGGCGTTCAGGCCTTCCTGGTAACGGTAGACAAATTCGCGGTAGCCCGTGTAGCCGCATTTTTTCGCAAAGCGGGAGAGCGAAGCCTCCGAAACATAGAGTAGTTCCGAAACGTGGCGCGCGGACAGATCCGACTCGTCGGTATTATGAATAAAAAAATCTGCTACCGTCCGTTCCAGGGGAGTGAACGAGGGATAGACAGACTCAATGACAGGAATAATCGATTTTTCAAAGTGTTCCATGGAACGTAAGTCCTCCTGGTATCTGTAAATATCTGAAAAAAAATTCAGATCAGTTCTTGTTTTATTGTATCACAGGCAGAGTGGTGAATCAACTTTCAATTGTGTGTGAATTGCACGGGAAAGCGGGCGGAAAAATGGAAAGAACTTTAATGACGTGAAAGTAATTTCTAAAATATAAAAATAGTTGAAAATAAAATCAACATAAATTATAATCAGAACAGATCAAAGAAAGAAGGCAAGACAATGATTATCAAAAACGGACGTGTATTTCAGGAAGACGGAACGTTTGCGGAAAAAGATCTTTATATAGAAGGAAAACGTTTCGTTTCCACAAAAGAAGAAGTGATCGATCAGGAAGTGATCGATGCGAAAGGCATGATGGTTCTGCCGGGACTGGTTGACGTACACAGCCACGGCGCTGCCGGACATGATTTTTCAGACGGAGACGTGGAAGGTTTAAAAGAGATCCTGCGCTACGAGAAAGCGCACGGCATTACCTCTTACTGCCCGACATCCATGACACTGCCAAAAGACGATCTGCTGAAAATCTTCGGAACCATCGAAGCAATCAAAGATGAGCCGGAAGCAGAAGTGATCGCCGGCGTCAACATGGAAGGACCGTTCATCGATCCGATCAAAAAAGGCGCACAGGCAGAGGAGAACATCGTGGCTCCGAACGCTGAGTTCTTCCGCGCATGCAATGCGGCGAGCGGCGGAAAAATCCGTCTCGTAACCCTGGCCCCGAATATGCCTGGCTCACTGGAATTTATCAAAGAGGTTTCCGATGAAGTCATGGTTTCCATCGGCCATACAACAGCAGATTATGACACCGCGCTGGCTGCCATGAAAGCAGGAGCACACCATGTCACCCATCTGTACAACGCCATGCCGCCGTTCGCACACCGTAACCCTGGTGTCATCGGCGCCGCATTCGACGATCCGGAGTGCCGCATGGAGCTGATCTGTGACGGCTATCACATTCACGGTGCGGTTGTCCGCGCGACCTTCTCCATGATGGGAAGTGAGCGCATGGTTCTCATCAGCGATTCCATGATGGCAACGGGAATGCCGAACGGAACGTATTCCCTCGGGGGACAGGCTGTCTGGATGAAAGACGGAAAAGCAACCCTGACCGACGGTGAGACCATCGCGGGTTCCGCTACGAACCTGTACGACTGCATGAGAAAAGCAGTTTCGTTTGATATTCCGCTGGCAGATGCCATTTTTGCGGCAACAAGAAATCCGGCACAGAGCATCGGTATCTACGATGAAGTAGGATCCATTGCACCGGGCAAAAAAGCGCATGTACTTCTGGTGGACGACGAACTGAACCTGAAACAGGTTATTATGTAATTTATTATATAGAAGAAATTTGGAGGAAAAACAAATGTTATTAATTGAAGCAAAAGATTACAATGATATGAGCAGAAAAGCAGCAAACATCATCTCCGCGCAGGTGATCATGAAACCACACGCAGTGCTCGGCCTTGCAACCGGATCTACCCCGGTCGGCGCTTACAAACAGCTCGTTGAGTGGTACAACAAAGGCGACCTTGATTTCGCAAATGTCACCAGCGTAAACCTGGACGAGTACAAAGGACTCTCTCCGGAGAATGATCAGAGCTATCGTTACTTCATGAACACCAACCTGTTCAATCATGTCAACATCAACAAAGAGCGCACCTTCGTTCCGAACGGACTGGAGCCGGACAGCGAAAAAGCATGTGCAGCATACAACGAAATCATCCGCAGCGTCGGCGGCATTGACCTGCAGCTTCTTGGACTTGGAAACAACGGCCACATCGGATTCAACGAGCCGGGCGCAGCATTCGAGAAAGAGACACACTGCGTTGACCTGACCGAGAGCACCATTCAGGCAAATAAACGTTTCTTTGAAAAAGTAGAGGATGTTCCGACCCAGGCATACACCATGGGAATCAAGAACATCATGCAGGCGAGAAAAGTTCTGCTGATCGTCAGCGGCGAAGGAAAAGCAGAGATCCTCGACAAAGTTCTGTACGGACCGGTTACTCCGCAGGTTCCGGCTTCCATCCTGCAGCTTCACAACGATCTGACAGTTGTAGCAGATGAAGCAGCAATGTCTGTGATCAAAGCAAACCACAGATAATTGTTACGATGAATGAAAGGTCCGCCGAATGGGGAGAATATGAAAAAATCCCCGTACGGCGGGCTTTTTTGCGGTTTACAAATTGATGTAAATGTGTTAGCATAAAACCAGTGCATAAAAACAAAACACAGTGACGAAGAGAGTACATCTGCATGTGCGAATTTACAGAGAACACCCCCGAAAACTATTCCGGTTTTGCAGGCTGAGAGGGGAGGAGGAGCGGCAGATCGAACATGGCTTCCGAGAGGCGCACCGAACCGTGAGAACAACAATCTGAAACGGTAAGGCTGCGACAGGTTCCGCCTGTTACAGCGGAGAGGTATAGCACATGTACCTGCAGAGGTTTCTGCCGTGAGGCAGGGACGAAAAGAAGTGGTATCACGGGTAAACAAACCTGTCTTCTTCCGACTACAAGAGAGCGGAATAAGGCAGTTTTTTATTTGAAAGGAGAAATGAAAGCAATGGAAAAAATCAGACCAAAATATTATATCACCACGGCGATTGCCTACACATCCGGCAAGCCGCACATCGGAAACACCTACGAGATCGTACTCGCGGACAGCATCGCCCGCTTCAAACGTCAGCAGGGCTACGATGTATTCTTCCAGACCGGAACCGATGAGCATGGCCAGAAGATCGAGCTGAAAGCAGAAGAGGCAGGTATCACGCCAAAAGAATTCGTAGACAACGTATCCACCGAGATCAAGAGAATCTGGGATCTGATGAATACGTCCTACGACAAATTCATCCGTACCACCGACGCCGATCACGAGGCACAGGTACAGAAAATCTTCAAAAAACTGTACGATCAGGGAGATATCTACAAAGGATATTACGAAGGTCTTTACTGTACACCGTGTGAATCCTTCTTCACCGAGTCCCAGCTCGTAGACGGAAAATGCCCGGATTGCGGACGCCCGGTTACGCCGGCAAAAGAAGAAGCATATTTCTTCAAGATGAGCAAATATGCACCGAGACTGATCGATTATATCAACACTCATCCGGAATTCATCCAGCCGGTTTCCAGAAAGAACGAGATGATGAACAACTTCCTTCTTCCGGGACTTCAGGATCTCTGTGTATCCAGAACCTCCTTCACCTGGGGAATCCCGGTATCCTTCGACCCGAAGCACGTTACCTATGTATGGCTGGATGCACTGACCAACTACATCACTGGAATCGGTTATGACTGTGACGGAAACAGTTCCGAGCAGTTCAACAAGCTGTGGCCGGCAGACCTGCATCTGATCGGAAAAGACATCATCCGTTTCCATACCATTTACTGGCCGATCTTCCTGATGGCACTTGATCTGCCGCTGCCGAAACAGGTATTTGGTCATCCGTGGCTGCTGCAGGGCGACGGCAAGATGAGTAAATCCAAAGGAAACGTGATTTACGCAGACGATCTGGTAGACCTGTTCGGCGTAGACGCTGTCCGCTACTTCGTTCTGCACGAGATGCCGTTTGAGAACGACGGTGTCATTACCTGGGAGCTGCTGGTTGAGCGTATGAATTCCGACCTTGCCAATACTCTTGGAAACCTGGTAAACCGTACCATCTCCATGAGCAACAAATACTTCGGCGGCGTTGTGACAAAGACCGGCGCAGCAGAAGAGGTGGATGATGATCTGAAAGCAGTCGTTACCGCAACAAAAGCAAAAGTTGCTGCAAAGATGGAAGAGCTGCGTGTGGCAGATGCAATGACTGAGATCTTTGGTCTGTTCAAACGCTGCAACAAATACATCGACGAGACGATGCCGTGGGCACTGGCAAAGGATGAGGCAAAGAAAGACCGTCTGGAAGAAGTTCTGTACAACCTGGTAGAGAGCATCACCATCGGCGCATGCCTGCTCGAGTCCTTCATGCCGGAGACTACTGAGAAGATCCTGGCTCAGCTGAACGCAGAGAAACGCAGCTACGAAGAGCTCAATCAGTTCGGACTGTACGTATCGGGCAATAAAGTAACCGATCAGCCGCAGATCCTGTTCCAGAGACTCGATGTCAAAGAGGTAATGGAAAAAGTAGAAGTGATCCAGGCAAAACAGAAAGCTGCTATGGCTGCTGCATCCCAGGAAGAGGAAAAAGAAGAGGAAGCAGTGATTGACCTTGAGCCGAAGGAAGAAATCACTTTCGAAGACTTCGGAAAAATGCAGTTCCAGGTAGGTGAAATCATCTCCTGCGAGCCAGTCAAGAAATCCAAAAAACTCCTCTGCTTCCAGGTCAAAGTAGGAAGCCAGGTAAGACAGATCGTCTCCGGAATCAAAGCATATTACAAACCGGAAGACACCATCGGAATGAAGGTTATGGTTCTCACCAACCTGAAACCGGCCAAACTGGCAGGAATGATGTCCGAAGGAATGCTGCTCTGTGCAGAAGACGCCGAAGGCAACGTATGCCTCATGACCCCGGAAAAAGCAATGCCGGCGGGTGCGGAGATCTGCTGATGGATTAAAAGAAAAATAGAGTAAATAGAGAAATCCCTTTCCATGCGTGATGTGTGGGGAGGGATTTTTTGCGTTTTAAAAAGTTAAGGAAAACGTCATATAAAGATTCTGAATCTTATGATAATATAATGATAAAGAGAGAATATTTGAACGGGTTTATCGAATATGACAACAGGAAGGAGGAGCGTTGTATGAGAAAAATGCGGACGTTATTTCTGGTTTTACTTTGCTGCGGACTGTCATTGTATGCGGGGGTATCTTATGTGAAGGCAGAGGAAAAGGTTCCTTCTGATTACGATGCTTATTTGCAGGAAACAGGGATGCCAGAGAATGAGATACAAAAGCTGGATGAGCATGTGAAGCAGTTTATCGTCGATGATTTAAAAAATGGGGATGGAAAATTTGAGTATATGAAAATCGATGTAGGAAAACAGGCGATGAATGGAAGAGAGGAAGATTTCGAAGGGATTGAATTTTCTGCATCAGCCTTCAAAAATGGTTCGACGATTTATGTTTATCCAACGTATGAATTCACAGAGGATAAAAAGCCATGTGGAAACGACAGCTTTTCGTTTTTGCTGGGAGAGGCGATAAGACCGTATAAATTTGGCGGAACCTTATGGTACAAAAACAGCAAAATGAACGACTGGGAAGTCAGTGGAAATCTTGTCGCAAATAATCAACAGCTAAACGGCGCCAGCTATTCCGGAAGCCAGTTGGGAACATCAAATTCTGCAATGAAATTTATGGGAACCACATATTGCCATGCTACAGTGGGGACGGGGGATGATAACAGAATTTTGATGGGGTATTCGTATCAGCCGAAGAAAGCAAGGGTTGAGTTATTTGGATGGGAGCTTTCAGGAAGGCAGATGATTTTTGTGCTGGCGGGAGGAATTGTTGTGGGGATCGTATGGTGGTGGAAAGAGAAAGTTTTAAAATAAGTGTCGAACGTAAAATACAACCAAAAAGAAACACTATAATATAACCGAAGAGAGTAAATTTGTTGTTGAAAGCTGATTGTGAAGAGGATATAATAAAAATATGGGTGCTATCAAAACGGTAGGCGGTTAGTCCTTCGACAGAGGGTTGCTGAGTGCCGGTGGCACTCGTTTAGCAACGACCGAAACGAAGTGTAGACCTGTGACCCTCTGATTACATAGAAACTCGAAAGAGAATCTTTTGAAAGGAGGGCTAAGCCAATGAGTATTATGGACTTTCTTGCAGTAATGAGCTTCGGCTTAACCTGCTTTAGTATCGGATATACGCTTGGCAAGGATAACAATAAGACACAAAAATAACCGCCATACAGTCTGACAAACGTTGCGGTTATTTTTGCAAACTATATCGGACTAACCGTCTACCGGTAGCACTCTTTTTCAATATCATAGTATCACGCTTTTGTGAAAATGTCAAAAGTTCTTTTTGCTTTGTTTTGAAAAAAGTTTGGATGAGGAGATGAAACCAGATGATCTATGCTTACGATAAATTATATCTTTCTGTTGCTCAAAAAAATCTTGCCTGCATGCTGGATTATATGGTGAATAATTTAAAATATCCATTGGAAACGGCATGGCAGTGGTTTTGCATGAGTAATACAGCATCGCGGTTTGAAAGAGGTGACTGCTCTATAGTGGCTGGAAGATCGGGAGTTGAGATTGCATATGAAGTATTAAGGGAAACTGGTAAAACCACATCCGAAACAAACACCTTCATATTCCTACAATCGAAGCCCTGAATACTGGATCGGCTGGGCACTGGCCTATTATCAGTGGAGTACTAGTTTATCCTTTGCGGAAATAAATCAGGCCATCCCTGTAACTGAAGTACGAATGCTTTACACACCATACCATGAAATGGATATACGCCAGTTTGTGGACAAAATGAATGAATTATATCGTGAAGCAAAACCGGAGACGAACCTGAAAGAATTGCGTACCTTTGCAAATTTAAGTCAGAGTGAACTGGCACAGCAATCAGGTGTTTCAGTTCGTACTATTCAGCAGTACGAACAGCGAAGAAAAGACATTAACAAGGCGCAGACAGAAACGTTGTTGAAGATTGCACGGGTGTTAGTATGCAAGGTAGAAGATCTGGTGGAAAAAGTTCCGATGTAAGAAGAAAAATGAAAAAAAGCAGAGGCCATTTCCAATGAGGAGGTGAGCCTCTGTTTTTGCGTGTTGGAACTGGTAATCATTTGAAGAAGATAACAAGTTGCAATTAAAATAGTAACAAAAAAGAAAAGGAAAATATAGGAAAAGTGCTGCATTGTCTGGGAAAAGCGGGATCAGATATAATAAAGAAAAAGGGAAGAGATGAAAAGGGAAAGGAGGGCGTTGCATGAAAAGAAAATTGGGAATATTTTGGGGACTGGTTGGTGCTGTTGCAGTATCAGCAATGAGTGTTTCTGCATCAACATTCGAAACATTGCCGGATTCCGGAGACTATGAAAAAATTGTGGCGCTTGCAGATGAAATTGTGTCTTCTACGAATGGCGGGCCTGTTTACGACCCGTTTTCAGAAGGGGTGACGGTCGATGATATTGATTTCGACAATGCGCTGAAAGAGTATATTGACACGCCGCTTTTTACTTCCGAGCTGCTTTCTGTTTCGGAAGTCGAAACGGCACTGGAAGAGAGTGATTATATCTGGATTGTTCCGATCAAAGCTTATGGTCATTTGTATGAGGCGTGCGCAGTGAGAGCTGATGGAGAGGATGGAAAGCCGGGCGATGCGTGGCACATCAGCGGCACTCGAGGGTATGAAAATGACAATACACCTACCTATATCGAGCAGTTAAAGACTTCGCTTGCTGCAAATCCAGACGTTGCGTGGGAAGATTATCAGTTTCATCTGGTCGGTGGAGCAGATCCCATCCGTTTTCCGATCTGGATTGCAATGAATGAAAAAAGTGTAGAATATCTGATCCCGGGACGCGAAGATGCGGCAGGCTGTCTTACCGACAGTTCACGGGCGGAAAATAATACGAATGATATGTTTGTGAAGCAGACGGCATTTCCGGCATACAGCTATCCGTCGGTTGTAGCCGCTGTTGCAGATTCCACTTACATAGAGCTGGAAAATTCCCTCGGAGGAACTAGCTCGGTTCTTGATGTAGCGGCACAGCCGGGGAAATATCAGCATAAAATGATGTATCGTATGTTGATGACGGAGGGGGGAGTTTTAGCAGCGATCATAGTATTGGGAGTGGTAGTTAGAAGAAAAAGTAAGAGAGAAGATGCATGAAAATCCAACCTGCCTTGGCGTATGGAAAGAAGTCTTTTATATAAAGAAAAATGTAAGAAGAATTTTAAATAAAATCATAGATTTTCAGATAATTTAGGCGTAATATGAACTTACTAAAAGGTACGTGAACACAACAACAAGAGATAAATTGCCAGAAGAAACACAGAAGCAGAAAGAGGACGGCGATCTTTCCTATTTTGGAACAGGAGATACCTACACGGTAGACGATGACAACACAGAGGCTGGAATTTACATTTCCGCAGATGATAAGGCAGCGAAGGTAGACATCAACGTGCGGCAGTACATTTACCGTCCTATGATGGGAAATCATTCCGGTACGGTGGAAGTGTATGAGGAATCTGAGAGCCGAGAAGGGTATTAAAAGCAAAGGTTTTGCTAGAACATAGAAAAGTCTCAGTGAAAGTGAGGACAAAAAAACATAGAAGAGATAGAAAAAATAATAGGAATAAAAATTGGATTTAGAAGGGAGACAATTATGGGATTCTTTTCAAGAATAAGAAAAAAATAAAGAGGAAGAAACAGTAACACCAGTTGTAGAAACAACACCAGAAGTACCAGCGAAAGAAGGTATGATTTTGGTAAGGGAAGGAATTAAACTGGGACTGCCAACGGTAAGCATGGAAGAAGCAATTGTGGCAGCAGGGGAACTTTTAAGAGATCTTGGATATGTAGATGATGATTATATTCCAGCAATGATCCGAAGAAATGAAGAAGCATCTGTATACATGGGATTAGGACTTGCAATTCCGCACGGAACAGAAGATGCAAAAAGAGATGTAAAAAGAAGTGGAATTATTGTGATGCAGTATCCAGACGGAGTTGAATTTAATGGTGGAACAGCACAGCTTGTCATTGGAATTGCTGGAGTTGGAGATGAACATTTAGAGATTCTTGGACAGATCACAGAAGCAGTGACAGAAGAAGAGATTCTGGAAGAATTAAAGAAGACGACGGACGTTGATTATATTCTTAATACATTCACGAATTAGTTTCTTTCATAACGTCAGTAGGTGGAAAAACTGTGTTAATTGCATAGAAAATAAAAGAAAAAGTGTCAGGTAACATCTAAGTTTTCGAGAAACTTAAATGTACCTGACACTTTTATAGGTAAAAACTTGTTATGACTTTTTCAATTTCATCTCTTTTTTTCTTCAGGATACGTCGTAACTGCCCAAATTCTCTTACATGTTCACGAGGCATCATCTTAGGAAATGCACGTAAAATACGTCGTGATGTAAATGTAGGAAGTTTTGCCATCTTTTCGTATTTACTACGAAGTTCCTCAGCTCGTTGTTTTAAAGAATCCATACGAGCTTTGACTTCATCTGCGTTTTCCTGTCTGGCTTCATCGATTTTCTCTCGAATAATATCAGCACGAGCTTTTAGTCGATCTTGAGCTTCCAGACCATCCATCATACTATCGTAGATATTTTCACCGATCTGATCAGAAATATTACGCAGTTCTTTTGCGATATCATCCATAAGGGCAAGACGTTTGTTGAATTTTAAAATACCCTGAACTGTAATACAAATATCAACTATAAGAGCAATGCTTAATAAAACAAGCAGAAATTTTCCAAGCCATACCGGAAGAAAAGAAACTAGTTTATCCGTAAAAGGATAGATAAGTTTCACGATCAATACACAAGCAACACCCCATATCGCAGAAAATAAAGGACACACATAGCCACCGATATTCAAAGGCATTTCAGAATAATCCCACCATCTGTGATGAAACATCTTTTCAAGGAGGAAACCTGTCAGCCATTCAAGAAAAGTAACAAGAATGGTGGAAGTAATATAAAGTAAGATCAGATTTCCGACATAAGGTTGAAGAGAGGCAACGACAACGGTTACTCCAATTCCATAAATCGGACAGATCGGACCATTTAGAAATCCACGGTTTACAAAGGAATGTTGTTTAAAAGCTGCAAAAGCAACTTCAGAACACCACCCAAGAAATCCGTATATAAAAAAGCTAAATAAGATATCGTAATAAGTCATGAAATCTCCTTCTTTATATTCTTTTTATAGCATCACAACAGTTACGCCAAGATCACCTTCACCGTATTCACCATCACGGTAACCAGAGATACGTTTTTGTTTCTTCAATTGTTTAAAATAATTATGAAGCCCCTTACGCAAAGCACCAGTTCCTTTTCCGTGGACAACAGTAATCTGCGCTAAGTTGGCAAGGCACGCATCATCGATGTACTTATCAAGCTGTGCGATCGCTTCGTCAACCGTCATACCCATACATTGATCTCAGGGCGGATGGAAGCAGATTTGTTGATCGCAGTACGACCACGGTTACGGCTTTCATTTCTTTGATTTTCACGTTTTACATCTTTGGCCGTCTTTGTGATCTCAAGGTCTTTCATGTTAACAAGAGAACGCATCATACCCATCTGAACATACAGATCACCTTTGGCATTTGGAAGTGTGGAAACAGTTCCGGCAAGGGAAAGACTTGTTACATAAACTTCATCACCAACATGGAAATCATTCGCCTCATGACGTTTCTTGTTTTTCTTCTTGGATTTGTAAGCCATTTGACCTTCTAATTTTGTCATACGGCCGCGAAGATCACTTCGCATATGTTCCATTTTCTTATTTGCATCTTGATTCTTGTTTTGTTTCTTTAATTTATTATATTCACGGATCGTAGAATCTGCAATTTCTTTCGCCTCAGAGATGATATTGTGAGCTTCTTCACGAGCGTCGCGAAGCATCTTATCGCGTTTTTCTTTGATATTATCCTGACGAGATTTCAAACTCTTACGGAGAGTTTCAATTTCCTTACGGTATTCAAGAATCTCTTCCTGCTCTTTTTCGATCGTCTGTTTACTCTTTTCAAGGTCAGCTAAGATCGTTTCAAAATCTTTGACAGATTCATCAATCTGATCTGCAGCACCTTCAATGATATGTTCATCCAATCCTAATTTGCGGGAAATTGCAAACGCATTACTTTTTCCAGGGATACCGATCATCAGACGGTATGTTGGAGAAAGCGTTTCCACATCAAATTCGCAGGAAGCATTTTCGATATCATCGGTGGAAAGTGCGAACATCTTAAGTTCACTGTAATGGGTTGTCGCCATTGTTTTAATTCCACGTCCGTGCAGATCACTTAAAATAGAGATCGCAAGCGCGGCACCTTCGATTGGATCAGTACCACCACATAACTCATCGAGTAACACTAAAGAATCTCGATGGGCCTGCTGGACGATTGATACAATATTTGTCATATGAGAAGAGAAGGTACTTAAGTTTTGCTCAATACTCTGCTCATCTCCGATATCTGCAAAAATCTCACGAAAAATTCCAAGAGAAGATCCTTGGAATGCAGGAATATGAAGGCCTGCCTGCCCCATCAAAGATAATAATCCGACTGTTTTTAAAGATACAGTTTTACCACCTGTATTCGGTCCAGTCACGATCAGCATGGAGAAATCTTTGCCGAGAGATACGTTGATCGGAACAACTTTTTTGCGGTCTAGTAAAGGATGACATCCCTGTTTGATATTGATGACTCCATCTTCACGGAAAATAGGTTTGGATGCATCAATATCCTTCGCATATTTTGCCTTTGCAAAAATGAAGTCTAACAATACAAGGGTCTTCTGGTTGTGCGCAAGATCATCAACACCATAAGAGCCTGTTCACTTAATATAGAAAGATATGCTCAATCTCAGACTGTTCTTTCTCCAATCTTTAATTCATTATTAATGTTACACAGACATTGGTTCAATAAACAGCGTATTTCCAGAAGCAGACTGATCATGGATCATACCTTGGAATGAACTCCTGTATTCTTGCTTGACAGGTATGCAGTAACGCCCATTTCGCATTGTAACGATCGCATCCTGTAATTTATCCTGATTGGATACAGAGCTTACCAGCGTAGTTAACTGTGTATGAATCTTCTGGTTTGTCTGTTTCATTGCACGACGGATATGTTTTAAAGTAGAAGAGGCATCATCACTGATCTCTTCTTCAGAAATAATACAGCGGCGGATCTCGTGCAGAAGATCATCTAAAGGAACAAGACTTTCAAAAAGCTCATCGAGAGAATCTGTTTCAAGATCGTCTTCCGTGCGGACTCCGTAAGAAACGGCATTCTTTACAGATTCCAGAACACGAGCGATATCAAGAAGTTCCCCAGTTCCAAGTGTACCTCTCATCTTCAAACGAGCAAGAGAAGGGGAAAGATCACTTACTACCAAAAAAAGATACATTTCCACGTTTATAGATACGTGTCAATGCATCCTGTGTCTGATCCTGAGCGTTTAAGATATCAGCTTCTTCAGTCATTGGTTTTAAATTGGCACACATCAACTTACCTAGTTCGGTTGTCGCGTATCCTGTTAAAATATTTATAATCTTATCAAATTCAAGTGTTTGTAATACTTTTTGATTCATGAAAAATTCCTCATTTACATTAAATTATTGCAACTCACTAAAGAGTTTAACACAGATTGTTTGGACTGTAAACATAGGGAAAATGGCAATTCCAGACGTTAATTTACAAGAACTTAACATAAAAAGCAGTATGATTTTACATTCGATCAGTACAATAGAAATTACATCGTATAAAGATTTGGAGGAAAAGATGAAAACACAGCAGAAGATTTTTATGAACCGGGAACTGTCCTGGCT
>ENA-OQKJ01000162-OQKJ01000162.1-human-gut-metagenome-genome-assembly--contig:-NODE-162-length-16802-cov-4.744348_pt1 | contig 16802 bp, 12 predicted proteins | sample MGYA00242647_ERZ504795 | MGnify/ENA primary metagenome ERZ504795 (study PRJEB26092, sample SAMD00036398) | human gut metagenome | host: Homo sapiens | study: EMG produced TPA metagenomics assembly of...
TCACCTCCTCCCGTTGCCGGGTATCGGTTGGACAACACTGTAAGTGTATCATATCTCTTGTTATTCTAAAAAGTACAAACAGTTCTTAGAAATTACCAAGTTTCAAGAAATCTTTATTTTTAAGCATAAAAAAAGCTGATGACGGGAATTGAACCCGTGACCCCTTCCTTACCAAGGAAGTGCTCTACCTCTGAGCCACATCAGCATTGTGTCGGATTTACCGCTCACATTTAAATATATTACCAGAACTTGTTTGTATTGTCAATCCCTATTTTTAACTTTTTGATTTTTATTTTGGGTTTTATACAGATATCTTTCTATTTTTGATATTGCTCCAACTGCTCTCTGATTTTGGTTCGGATGCGCTGTAATGCATTATCTATGGACTTGGGTGTTTTTCCCATGATCCGGGCAATCTCTCCGTATCCGTTTCCTGCCAGATAATATTCAAGAACCTGGTTCTCCATTGGACTTAACGTTGCCGTTATCTCCTGCTCCAGATCCTGGAGATTCTCCTGGTCAATAATGATAGACTCCGGGTTCTCTCCCCAGTTATCTCCAAGATGTTCTTCATTTTCCCCATCCTGTTCGCTGAGGGAAATATAGGAATTCAGCGGCTGGTGCTTCTGCCTGTTGGAACTCTGGATGGCGTTGTAGATCTGTCTGTCCACACATATACTGGCAAAGGTCTGGAATGCAACATCCCTGTCCGGCTGGTAATCGCGGACTGCCTTAAACAGTCCGATCATGCCTTCCTGTATCAGGTCATCGTTCTCCCCGCCTATCAGGAACATGGTCCTTGCTTTCTTGCGGACCATGTTCTTGTATTTTTCCATCAGATAGTCGAGGATTTCTGATTCCCCGTTTTTGAAACGGGAAATTAATTCTTCATCTTTAATTCCGTCATACTGTTTCATCAATTTAACCCTTCCGTATTTCTGAAAATCTCTATCATTCGCCCAGAGGGCTTCTTATAACATAACAATATTGTGGAATAATTTTCTGCTGCAAAAATTCCTCTTAATAATCGCTGCACATCCTCACGAAGCCTTTATCTCAGTCTGAGATAAACTTACTTCTTCTGCAGTCTCTGACGTACAATCTCATATCCAAGTACTCCGGCTGCCACAGATGCATTGAGGGAATCAATGTCACCCTTCATAGGAATAGATGCCACGAAATCACACTTCTCACGGATCAGTCTGCTTACACCTTCACCTTCATTGCCAATCACTACGCCGATCGGACCTGTCAGGTTAAGATTGTACATGGTTTCACCGCCCATATCTGCACATACAAACCACATGCCCTGTTCTTTCAGTTCATCGATGGTATGTCCCAGATTGGTAACTTTTGCAACAGGTGTATAGTTTAATGCACCTGCTGAAGTCTTGGCAACTGTGGAAGTCAGTCCAACTGCTCTTCTCTTGGGAATAATCACCCCATGTGCACCTGCAAGGTTTGCTGTACGGATGATCGCACCAAGATTATGAGGATCCTCAATATTATCCAGGATAAAGATAAAGGGATCTTCTCCTTTTTCCTTTGCCTTCGCAAGAATATCTTCTACACTTGCATATTCATAGGCTGCCACCTGAGCGATTACGCCCTGATGTGCGCCTGTCTCGCTTAACTGATCCAGACGTTCTTTTGCCACATAGTTAATAATCGTATCTTTTTTTCTTGCCTCTCTGGCAATAGTGCGGACCGGTCCGTCCTGGCATCCGTCCAGGATAAAAAGCTTATCTACACATTTGCCGGAACGAAAGGCTTCCAGAACCGCATTGCGTCCTTCTATCTGTTCACTCATATCTTATCCTCTCCGATCCCTGCACGGACCAGTTCTATGATCCTGCTGAAATCATCTTTTAAATATAAATAGCCCATCAGAGCTTCAAAACCTGTTGCCCTGCGGTAGTCTGCCATAGTTGCATGTTTGGCCATTGTAGGAGAATGAGCATTCCTTCCTCTTCTGTAAACGCTGTGTTCCTCCTCTGTAAGCATGGGCTCGATTACTTCCATCATGGAAGACTGAGTTCCTGCCTTAACCAGACTGCTGGCTTTTCTGTGAAGCTGGTTTACCGGACAGTTGCCTTTTTTTACAAGGATCGTGCGGATTACCAGTTCATAGACGCCATCTCCGATATACGCCAATGTCAGCGGAGAATAGGTTCGCAAGTCTTTATCTTCCAAATGAAACAACTGATGAAGCATGCCTTTCAAACTACTCAAATTCTCTTCATTAAGTCCGTTTGTCTCACTCATATCATTTAAGCTCGTTTCCATTTTACTCCCTCGCGGGTATCCTTAAGGATGATTCCCTTAGCCAGAAGCTCATCTCTGATCTCATCTGCTCTTGCGAAATTCTTTGCTTTTCTTGCTTCCTGACGCTCTGCGATCAGGTCTTCGATTTCTTTATCAAGGATTTCTTCTGTTTTCACAGCCTTCAGACCAAGTACATCGCATAATTTCACCATTGTGTCAAGAAGTGCTCCTGCAAATTCTGCGGAACTTGCCTCTGATACATTTGTATTTGCAAATTTAACCAGTTCAAAAATTGCTGCCAGTGCATCTGCTGTGTTGAAATCATCATCCATAGCTTCTTCAAATTTCTTTACGAATTCCTGTGCCTGTGCAAGCAGTTCTTTCTCTGCATCTGTTGCAGTTTCTGTCTGTGCTGCTGCTTTTCTGTCCTTTAAGTTTGCTGCTGCATCTGTGATACGTTCTAATGCATTCTTTGCAGCTTCCATCAGATCTGCGCTGAAATTCAGCGGACTTCTGTAATGTGCGTTCAGCATGAAGAAACGAAGCACCTGCAGGTCATACTGTTCACTGATCTCACGAACAGTACGGAAGTTTCCAAGAGACTTGGACATTTTTCTGTTATCAATATTTAAGAATGCATTGTGCATCCAGTATTTTGCAAAGATTTTGTCGTTGCAGCATTCACTCTGTGCGATTTCGTTCTCATGATGAGGGAAGATCAGATCTTCTCCGCCTGCATGGATATCAATCTCATCGCCAAGGTATTTTTTCGCCATAACAGAACACTCAATATGCCATCCCGGACGTCCGTCACACCATGGTGAAGGCCAGGATGGTTCTCCCTCTTTCTTCGGTTTCCAGAGAACAAAATCCAGTGGATCTTCTTTCTGGTCTTCACCGGATACCTGCAGAGAACGGAAGCCGGACTGCAGATCATCCAGGTTCTTGTGCGAAAGTTTGCCATATTCTTTGAACTTCTTAACTCTGAAATAAACAGTACCGTCTGCTGCCGGATAAGCATATCCCTTATCAACCAGAGTCTGGATCATACTGATCATTCCGTCGATTTCCTGTGTTGCCTGTGGATTGGTTGTGGCAGGTTTTACATTCATGCCATCCATATCTTTCTTACACTCTGCAATATAACGCTCGGAAATTTCCTGTGCGCTTACGCCCTCTTCGATTGCTTTCTTGATGATCTTGTCATCTACGTCTGTAAAATTGGAAACATAGTTTACTTCATATCCTTTGTATTCCATATACCGGCGTACGGTATCGAAGATGATCATCGGACGTGCATTTCCGATATGGATCAGGTTGTATACAGTCGGACCGCAGACATACATACGAACTTTTCCCTCTTCAAGAGGTACGAATTCTTCTTTTCTACGTGTCAGTGTGTTAAAAAGTTTCATATTTTATTCCTCCAGTTTTCTCTATCATTAACTCTCTTTTCTTTCATTAAGAAGACAGATCGCCTGAGATGCAATTCCTTCTTCTCTTCCCGTAAATCCCAGTTTTTCCTCTGTAGTGGCCTTAATGTTCAGCTGAGACTCATTGATTCCCATTGCTTTTGCCATATTGGCTCTCATCTGTGGAATATGAGGTGCCATCTTTGGTTTCTGTGCAATGATCGTTGCATCTATATTTCCGATCTCATAATGGTGCTCTCTCAAAAGCTTCGTCACATGTTCCAGCAGCAGAATACTGGAAATTCCTTTATATGCAGGGTCTGTATCCGGAAAATGTTTTCCGATATCGCCCAGTGCAGCAGCTCCCAGAAGTGCATCCATAACTGCATGGATTAGTACATCTGCATCTGAATGTCCCAGGAGACCTTTTTCCCAGTCTATCTTCACACCACCCAGGATCAGATCTCTGTCTTCGGTCAGTCTGTGTACATCATATCCCATTCCAACACGCATAATCATTCTCCTCTTATATCCAGCATCTTGCTGATTCTCAATAAGCTTAACCGTCTCCTTGTATAAGGAGCAAGTCTGAGGCTTGGCAAAACAGCCGATTCATCGAGTCCGATATCATAAACGGTTTTCGCGCATCCGGCTTTCTCCAGCAAACGGAACATAGTCTGTTCGCTGGGAAGCTCATCAATAATCTCCTCTATCCCGTTCAGGCATTTTTCCAGATGCTGGGGTGAAATAGTTTCTAACAATTCCGGCTCGTTTTCTTTTCTTATTTCTTCCAGAAGTCCTTTTTTTCCAAAAGTTTCTTTCAGAAGCTCCTCGTCCTCATTCTCATAGGGTTTTGCGTGACATCTTCCCTGTGTGATGGCTGCAGCGATACGCTTGTATTCTTCCAGTACAAGAAGTGCTGCTACAGAAACCTTCTCTCCATGGAGTGCATCCAGCGGACCATTGATCACTTCCATATCCCACAGATGTGTGACCTGGTGCTCTGCACAGGACGCAGGCCTTGAATTACCAATCATCTGCATTGCAAGTCCGGAAAGAATCAATGCATACATAAGCTGTTCGCATTCATTTTCCTCTCCCTCTGTAATATCCTGAATCGAAGATTTCACTAGTTTTTAACGCTTTTCTCTTCCAGCTTTACAGTTTCGCGGCAAAAATACTCTCCGGTGACCAGGTTCGCGATCTTCCAGTCTGCAAGACAGATGTATTTCGCCATTCAGGTCTGAAATCCCGGCTGCAGTCAAGGCGCTGTGGTGCTTTTGAAAAAATATCTGTATCTGCATATACACAGATTGGAGCTACTGAAGGCACAGTCTTCTTTACTCCATCCAGGGTCATTGCTGCTACTGTTGTTACAAATCCATCTCCACTTGCTGCGGTAGGCACTGAAATGAAAGGTACTTTGTAATTATGTGCAATATAACGGCTGATATCATGGATCGTGCCTGCTCCTACTGCAAGGATCAGGTCAATGTCCTCTTCCATGTTGTTCTCCACAATTTTTATTGCATGCCGGTCCGCCTGAAGTCCCTCTGCATCCAGAACAAGTACCTGACACCTGTCATAGATATCCTCCATAAGTTCTTCTGTTGCTGCATAGGTATTGGTATCGCAGATGACCAGCGGGGATATGTACTCTCTGAGCATTCCCTCTGACATCTCTTCTTCAAGCTTCTCTACAGCTCCGGCTTCTATCAAAATCTCTTTCACTGCAATCTGGTGTTCCCTGCCGCAGCTGCAAGGTCGGGCAAAATCGTCCGCATCAACTCGCATTTAAATTCTTCCTCCTGACTTTCCTGAATCAAGCGGATAAAATCATCCGTTTGACTATCTGCTCATAATTGAATAGTTGTTTCACAGCCTGATTCGGTTAAACTTTTTTCTATAGGCATAGTTCGTTGGTATTATACATGATTTTCCTGTAAAAATCAATCATTCCGCGCAGGTCTGGCGGCTACAGGTTCAAATAATTATATACAATCTTTGAAATCTTCTGTATATTCGTCACCGCCGTTTCCTCCGGACAGCCTTCTGACATAATACACAGAATGTATGTTGTCTTTTCGCCATAGACAATTGCGATATCGTGCTGATCCTGGTCTGTCTCGCCGGTCTTGTTGGCAGATTTTATTCCATCCGGAAGTCCCTGGGGGATTTTCCAGGTGTTTTCCTGATTTGACAGAAGATTTAACATTTCTTCTGATGCATCTTTGCTGACACATTCCCCCTTGTAGATTTTTTCAAGCAGAGTGCCGCAATCTTTTACAGAAGTCATGTTTCTGCCACCCAGACTCTCCTGTGCGGATGCTGCAGGATGGAGGGTGTGCTGCACACTTGTCTCTGTATAGCCCTCTTTTTCCAGATATTTGTTAATATCCTCCGCACCTTTTTTGAAATCAAGGGAATCTGTCTGAAGCTTCACCAGTTCATTGCAGGATTCATTGTCACTGACTGTGATCATATTCCACAGCAGGTCATTTAATTTTACATCTACAGTTTTTGTATCTGCAGTATTTAATTTCTTTGCCTCATCTGCCTTTACCTGCTCCATGTCCTCATATGTCTTTGCCATTACAAAAGCTTTGATCAGACTTGCAGAATAAAGGGGAGTATCATTGATCAGGATTTCCTTTTCTTCATTAAGGTCTTTCACATAAACACTCCAGGTTCCCTGATATCCGGACAGCATCTTCTCAAGCTGGGGCTTCAGATTATCTGTCCCAAGATCATCCATATTCACGATCTTTCCCGTATCATCCACAATAAAACCATCATCCGTCACTGTGCTTTCCTGAAGCAGGGCGCCATTTGTACCGCCAAAATAATAGCTCCCGTCAAAATTCATCTCATAACAGTCCATCTCAAGTGAATGGATACCTGGCTCGGTTACCAGTCTGCCATTTTCATCAAAATAATAATATCCGTTCAGAGTAATCCCGTCTATTGCCAGATTGTCAATATACCTTACCTGCGTTGCTGCTGACAGACGCCCCAGATTGTTCACAAAGTAATATCCGTCAAATTTCTCTGCCTCCTGGGCATTCTGTGTATCAGCTTCCTCATCTGTCTTATCCCCAAACACTGCAACACCTTTCAGATGCTCTATATGAGGACTGCAGGCTTTGAATTTCCCATCTGTATCATGATAATAATATCCGTCAAATACAGTTCCGTCTATTTCATAATTCTGAAAATAATGGATCTCTGCCTGGGTACTTCCGGCACCGTTCACATCCAGACAGTAAAATCCGTCACTCTTCATCATATATTTGCCACTTCCGTCTCCCATGGGCTGAATCTGTGCCTGCCCGGTGACAGATGCAAGGCTCTGCTGTGCAGCCATAACAGGAACCGGCAAAGCCAGTGCCATGGAAATGGCTCCGGCCAGACTTCCGGCTATGATATAATTTTTAATATGATATTTCGCTGTTTGTCTATTTTTTCTCATGCAAAACTCCTTTTACGGTTTCTTTTCACATCCCATTCGCAGTAAGCAAAGTATATATTGTTTTATTCAGGATAGCAAGATTTTTATCTTTTTTTCCAGCAAAGACCAGAATCTCAGTATCAGTGTTCAGTTCTTTTCTCTTATCCTGTTCCAGAAGCTTCCCAGCTGTTCTTCCACAGTATTTAAAGTACAGTTTCCCCTGTCAGACCACTCAGCAGGAAACAGATTCCTGTAATCTTTCCCTGCAAATCTCTCGTCCAGCAGAAGTATGATCCCTGTGTCCTCCTGGGTTCTGATCACACGCCCGGCTGACTGCAGCACCTTATTCATCCCCGGATATCTGTATGCATAATCAAATCCATTCACACCCTTTTTATCATAATACTGCCTGAGAATCTCCCTTTCTGTTCCAATCTGAGGAAGACCAGTCCCTATGATGATTGCTCCGATCAGCTTCTCTCCCATCAGATCAATCCCCTCTGAAAAAATCCCGCCCATCACGCAAAATCCTACCAGCGTTCCCTCTGATGCAGAAAATTCCTCCAGAAATTCCTCTTTCTCCCTTTCATTCATTCCCGATGTCTGCGAAATACAACGAACCCATTTCGCCGAAAACTCATTCTCATACACCTCCAGAACATCTTCCATAAATTTATAAGAAGGAAAGAATACCATATAATTTCCTTTTCTTGTCCATACAGTTCTGGCAATGTAAGATGCGATCCTGTGATATTCCTCATATCCTCTTCTGGTATACCTGCTGCTCACATCCCGTCCTGTGAGAATGCACCTGTTCTCCTGCCTGAAAGGAGAAGTCACATAAATCCCATAGTCATCCTTTCTGGTGCTTAAAAGTGCACGGTAATAATCCATGGGAAGCAGAGTCGCAGAAAAGAACACCGCACTTTTTCCCTTTTCCAGACATCTATGAATATTTGCTGCAGGATTTACACAGAAAAGCCGCAAAATCACCTTTCCCCCTTCTCCCATTTCTGTATAAACCACATAATTTTCATCCAGAAGTTCATCAATGTTCAGGAAATCTCTCACACAGAAGTAAAATTCCAGCAGCTGCTCCGGAAGTTCCTTTCCATGAAGTTCCTCCAGGAGCTTATCCATCTCCCCCATCACCTGAAGCATTCCCAGAGAAACTGCTCCGGGATTTGGCAGGATTTCGTACTCTGTACACTCCTTTTCCAGAGTTCGAAGCTGTCTGTTCACTTTTTCCAGTGCACGCACCAGACCTTTGCTGTAATCCCCGGCCAGTCTCTTCGCCTCCAGTACATCCGCTCTGTCCACATGAGCACTGTACATTTCCCTTCCCCTGTCCACCAGATTGTGAGCTTCATCGATCAGAAAAATGTATTCTCCGGAAGTACCCTCCCCGAAAAATCTTTTCAGATAAACATTGGGATCAAATACATAATTATAATCACAGATCACAGCGTCCACCCAGACTGCCAGATCCAGGCACATTTCAAAGGGACACACCTGCCATTTCTTCGCATATTCCAGCAGAGTATCCCTGTCATAGCTGTCCTGCGTGGTCCACAGTTCAAAAACAGCATCATTCACTCTGTCCAGATGTCCTCTCGCCCACAGACAGTTCTCAGGATTGCATTCTGTTTTATCGCAGAAGCACAGCTTTTCCTTCGCGGTAATGGTTATCACTTTAAATTTCAGTCCATGCTCCTTTAATATAGAGAAAGCTTCTTCAGCCACAGTCCTGGTAATGGTCTTTGCTGTAAGATAGAAAATATTTTCCCCCAGTCCTGCACCAACTGCTCTCACTGCCGGAAAGATCGTGGACATGGTCTTTCCTACTCCTGTAGGTGCCTGGACAAAAATCTGTCTTTCTGTGGATATAGTGTGATATACACCGGATACGATTTTTCGCTGTCCCTCACGATATTCAAAAGGGAACTCCAGATCACTCATGGACGCATTCCGTTCTTTTTTCCATGCAAGCTGGTATGCGATCCATTTATGATACCTGTCCAAAAGATTCTGGTACCACAGTCCGAGTTCTTCCAGCGTATATTCTTCTCTGAAAAACTTAAGCTCCTCTGTGTCCAGATTCCCATATGTCATCTGCACTCCGATCTTCTCCGGTTTTTGCTCCTGTGCGTAGATCCAGGCATAACACATTGCCTGTGCACGGTGAACCTCCACAGGCTTTTCCAACTGACTGACATCTGCATAAACACCCTTGATCTCATCGATCCAGCACTGTCCATCCTCTGTGAAGATTCCGTCAGCTCTGCCCTCTACCTGGATACTTACATCTTCATATTCTGTTTTATATTTAAGAGAAACCTCCGCTCTGTAATGGCTTCCCATCCTGCCCTGTATTTTTCTGTGCAGTCTGCTGCCCTTCTGCATTGCTTCTCTGTCAGAAGATCCTCCCCGGTTGTCAAGATCCCCGCTTCTTAATATAAACTCCACCAGATTTCTGACGGAAATACGAACCACCGGCTTATCCATATCAAAACACCTCACGCAACAATAGCTGTCAAATAATTATTCATATCGTCCGTTCATTATAACACAGAATTCATCATCATGTAAAAACTCCTGAATTCAAGAAAGAATCCTGCTTGCAGGATTCTCCGCCTGCAACAGGTCGCTTCAGCGACATAATTCCGCTCCGTCGCAGTGCGATCCTGCCCGGAGGGCTTTTTTATGTTATAGGAACATTACGGAGTAATTTCCTATAACATAAAAAGCCGCCAGAAATATCTATGCTGATTTCTGACGGTCCATTATTTTGTTTATCTTATAATTGGTAAACATCATATCCACCAATTGCTCCGCTGTGAAGGAGCTCCTGCAATTCTCAATTAGATCTGGGTAATTACAAAGATATCATAAATAGCCTTTACTGCAGTCTCAAAATCTCTGTTCTCCACACCGATAATGATATTCAGCTCACTGGAACCCTGGTCAATCATCTTCACATTTACATTTGCATGGGCAAGTGCTGAGAAGATTCTTCCTGCTGTACCTCTGGTGGATTTCATACCACGTCCTACAACAGCGATCAGTGCAAGGTCAGATTCCATTTCTACGAAATCCGGCTGTACTGCGCGATGGATTCCTGCGATTACCTGCTGCTCTTTCTCTTCGAATTCATCCTGATGTACATATACAGTCATTGTATCGATTCCTGATGGAACATGCTCAAAGCTGATTCCCTGATCTTCGAATACCTGAAGTACCTTACGTCCGAAACCAACCTCACTGTTCATCATGGATTTTTCAATATTGATAGAGCAGAATCCCTTTTTACCTGCAATACCTGTGATTGTAAATTTCGGTTTCTTGCATGTACTCTCAACAATAAAAGTACCCTTGTCTTCCGGTCTGTTTGTGTTTTTGATGTTGATCGGAATTCCCTCTTTACGAACCGGGAAGATCGCATCTTCATGAAGAACAGTTGCACCCATATAAGAAAGCTCTCTGAGTTCTCTGTAGGTAATGCTCTCGATCACTTCCGGATTTTTAACAATACGTGGGTCTGTTACCAGGAAGCCGGAAACATCTGTCCAGTTTTCATAAAGGTCTGCCTTGATAGCCTTCGCCACAAGAGAACCGGTTACATCAGAACCTCCTCTGGAGAAAGTTTTAACTTTTCCATCTTCACCAGCGCCATAAAATCCAGGGATAACGGCATGTTCACATTTTGCCAGCTTTTTGGACAGAAGTCTGTCTGTCTTCTCGGCATCCAGATTTCCGTTCTTATCAAAACGGATCACATCTGCTGCATCAACAAATTCATAACCCAGATATGCTGCCATCACCTTACCATTGAGAAATTCTCCTCTGGATGCTGCATAGTCTGTGCCTGCCTGTGCCTTGAAATCAGCTTCGATCTGAGCAAATTCATCTTCCAGAGAAAGATCAAGGTTCAGTCCGCGGATAATCTCATAATATCTTCCCTTGATCTCCTGCAGAATCGGGATGAAATCTTCCCCTTCAACTGCAGTATTATAACATTTATAAAGTAAATCTGTAACCTTTGTATCTCCGTCAAATCTCTTTCCGGGAGCGGACGGAACCACATAACGTCTGCTCTCATCACTTCTAATGATCTCCCCTACTTTCTGAAACTGTTCTGCATTTGCCAGAGAACTTCCTCCGAATTTAACAATTTTCTTCATTTTTCCTGCTCCTCATATGTCACTAAATATTTTCAGACCGATCTCCCATCAGTCTTTGTCACTCTACCAACATAAAGTCTGTTTAATATTGTATTGAATAAACGCCAATTTTGCAAGCCTTTCTTACAGAAATATCCGAAAATGGTTATTTTCCACAATCTGCCGAAGATTCCTGCTGTTTTTTTACAAATTCTGTCACATTATAAACACGAAGGATATCTCCATCCACCCGAAAATGAATATCCTTCTCTCCAAAAGGCATTCCGTAAGACCGTTCCGGATCATTCTGATAAGCAGGACGGGGATCATCTGCAAGCACTGCGATCAGAGCCTCTCTGCTTTCCCCGGGTATTCTTTCCAGAAGCTCCTGGGGAAATTCTACCTTCAGATGATGATCTTTGGAATATTCGGTAAAACTTCCTGTTGCTTCCGGATGGCAATCCGCATAAGGAATGTACGGTTTAATATCGAAAATCGGTGTTCCATTCATCAGATCTGCACCTTCTACATAAAGTACAGGGCTGTCCGGCTCATCCAGAGCTACTTTCTCAAGCTTCACACAGGATAATCCTATGGAATTGGGACGGAAGGGAGATCTTGTGGCAAAAACTCCTTTTCTCACATTTCCCCCAAGTCTGGGCGGGCGGACAGTCGGTGACCACTTTGTCCTCTTTGCCTCCGAAAACTCCCAGATCAGCCAGATATGACTAAACTCCTCCAGGCCACGGCAGGCATCCACATTTCGATATTCCGGCTCGAATACAATTCTCGCTTTAAGTACCCCTACCCGGCCACTCTGCCTGGGGATACCGAATTTGGTTGGAAAATCATTTTCTATATATGCGATTGGAATCATGGCTCTATTCTCCTTTTACCTTTTTCATAAAATGATGTTAGGTTCAAAAGGCATTTTGCCCTAACTTGATATCTACGAATTGCTCCGCTGCAAAGCAGCTCCCGCAATTCTCATAAAATAATAGCCCGGAAAAATAACTCTCCGGGCTATTATTGTTATTTCTTCTGTGCGAAATACTCTTTTGTAAGTGTAATGGCGGTTCCTGAAAGCAGGAATACACCAATTAAGTTGGGGATTGCCATGAGACCGTTGAATGTCTCAGCAATGCTCCAGAGAAGTCCCAGATTTACAGTTGCACCAAGGATTGCCACTAATGAATAGGCAATCATAAATGGGCGGATAACTTTTGCAGAGAATAAGAATTCAATGCAGCGTGCTCCGTAAAGTCCCCATCCGATAATCGTTGAAAATGCAAAGCAGCACATGGCAACTGCCGTAAAGATGGAAACCCAGCCTCCGTATGTAGCAGTAAATCCGGAAATTGTAAGTTCTGCACCTGCCGCTGCACCGTAATTTACCGGCACGCCGCTTACAAGAATCACAAGTGCTGTCAGAGTACAGATCACGATTGTATCTGCAAATACCTCAAAGATACCAAACATACCCTGTTTTACAGGCTTGCTTGTATCTGCACAGGCATGAGCGATAGACCCTGTACCAAGTCCGGCTTCATTGGAGAAAATACCTCTGGAAACACCCTTTTTCATACTGAGGAAAAAGCTTCCGATCACACCGCCTGTCACTGCTGACGGATTAAAGGCTCCATAAACAATATCATGAAAAACTGCCGGAACTCTTCCGATATTTAAGACCACAACGCCCAATGCAAGTACAATATAAAACAATGCCATAAAGGGCACCAGCTTCTCGGAAACACTTCCGATTCGCTTGATACCACCCAGCAGTACCATACCAACCAGCAGCGTGATCACAATTCCAAGAATCAGATTCAGTCTGCCTGTGGAAGACTCTGAGATCACATTGAAGTTAATAAGAGCTGTGTCAATTGCTGTTGTAATGGTATTTACCTGAGTAGCATTACCTGTTCCAAATACAGTCAGTACACCGAATGCAGAATAAAGAACTGCAAGAAATCTCCAGTTCTTTCCCAATCCGTTCTTAATATAATACATAGGTCCGCCTACATAATCCCCATGTCTGTTTCTCTCACGGAAATGTACTGCCAGGGTAACCTCTGTAAATTTCGTGCACATTCCAAGGAGCGCGGAAACCCACATCCAGAATACAGCTCCCGGTCCGCCGATGGCGATAGCTCCGGCAACACCGGCGATATTTCCAGTACCTACTGTACCTGCCAACGCAGTACAGACTGCCTGGAAAGGTGTCATGGAACCGTCAGAGGCCTCTTTTTTCTTAAAAATTCTTCCCAGTGTGGTTTTAAGCGCATACGGGAATTTGCGGATCTGGACAAAACCGGTCCGCAGGCTCAGGTAAAGCCCTACGCCGATAATACAGATCATAGCCGGGACACCCCAGATAAAATTATTTACGACGTTATTGATGGATTCAATTGTCTGAAGCATGTTAAATAAACCTTTCTTTCGTGTAATAATAACAGTTTAGCACTTTTTTCACCGTATGTACAGAAAAATTCTATTAAGATAAAGCATTAAAGCACAATAAGTTAACAGTGCAAACAGATACGATCAGCCGCTCCACTGCTTGCCATACCCATATCACTGCTTCACAGTTTGAGCAAAAGTCAAAATAACGTATAAATTTGTCATAATTTCAGTAGCATTTCCTCACCCAAACCTCTATTATTGTAAATATGAAATCAAGGAAAACACCTGTGTATTTTCTAACAGTACTTAAGCGTTTCAGTTATTCGGTGTAGCGCCGCGTAGCAAAGCGGATGATTTTATCCGCTTGACCATTTTCAACCTAAGGAGGACATGACAAAATGATTCAGAAATATACTTACGGGACCCCATTTGAAACCGATGCCATCGTAACTTCTATCCCGGCTTCTAAGGGAACTCCTGCATACGGAACTATCTCCACAGAGAACGGCTTCTCTTTTACTTATGACATGGATGACAACGATGTTGTCTATGGTCTGGGCGAATCAAACCGCGGAATCAACAAACGTGGATACGTTTATGAAAGCAACTGTTCCGACCAGCCAAACCATACAGAAGATAAAATCTCCCTCTACGGAGCACACAACTTCATCGTAATCTCCGGAAAACAGACTTTCGGTCTCTTCGTTGATTATCCAGGAAAACTGAAGTTTGATATCGGTTACACACTCTCTTCCCAGTTAAAGATCACCTGTGAAGATGCAGACCTTTATCTGTATGTGATCGATGGTGAAACTCCTTACGATATCGTAAAACAGTTCCGTAAAATCATCGGAAGAAGCTATATCCCACCTAAATTCGCATTTGGTTTCGGTCAGAGCCGCTGGGGATATACAACTGCTGACGATTTCAGAAAAGCCGCTGACGGATATCGTGAAAACAATATTCCGATCGATATGGTATACATGGATATCGATTATATGGAAGACTACAAAGATTTCACAATCAATCAGGAAAACTTCCCTGACTTTGAGGCCTATGTCAATGAAATGAAAGAAAAAGGCATCCACCTTGTCCCGATCATCGATGCAGGTGTCAAGGTAGAGGCTGGCTATGATGTTTATGAAGAAGGCGTTGAGAAGAACTACTTCTGCAAACGTGAAGACGGCAGTGATTTCGTTTCCGCCGTATGGCCGGGCTGGACTCATTTCCCGGATGTCCTGAACGCAGATGCCAGAGCATGGTTCGGACAGAAATACGAACGTCTGATTTCCAAAGGAATTGACGGTTTCTGGAATGACATGAACGAGCCTGCAATGTTCTGCACACCGGAAGGCGTTGCTGAATTAAAAGAATACATCAAAGACAACTTCATGGACAATGAAGAAACATCTGGATTCGTTCTCGGCGCAAAGGTAAAAGGACTTGCAAATAATCCGGAAGATTACAAACGCTTCTATCACAATGTAAACGGTCAGAAGATCCGCCACGACAAGGTACATAACCTGTTTGGCTATAACATGACCCGTGCAGCAGGTGAAGCATTTGAAAAAATCGCACCTGGCAAACGTTTCCTGATGTTCTCCCGTTCCTCCTATGTAGGAATGCACAGATACGGCGGAATCTGGATGGGAGACAATAAATCCTGGTGGTCACACATCCTTCTGAACTTAAAGATGCTTCCATCCCTGAATATGTGCGGTTTCCTTTACACAGGTGCAGATCTGGGCGGATTCGGTGCAGATACCACACGTGACCTGGTACTTCGCTGGCTGGCACTGGGTGTATTCACACCTCTTATGAGAAACCACTCCGCTCTGGGAACCAGAGAACAGGAAGCTTACCAGTTTGAAAATATCGAAGACTTCCGCCATGTGATCGGTGTCAGATATCGCCTTGTTCCATATCTGTACAGTGAATACATGAAAGCAGCATTAAACGACGACATGATGTTCCGTCCGCTGGCATTTGACTACACAGACGATGCATTCGCAACTCAGGTAGAGGACCAGCTTCTCCTTGGAAACGAAATCATGATCGCACCAGTTTACACACAGAATGCAAAAGGCCGCTATGTATATCTGCCGGAAGAAATGATGTTCGTAAAATTCCTGCCTGACGGAACAATTTCTCAGGAGATTCTTGAAAAAGGACATCACTATGTAGAAGTTGCCCTGAATGAAGTTCCACTGTTTATTCGCAAAGGAAAAGCAATCCCGGTTGCTGATGTTGCGCAGACAGTAAAGGATATCGATCCTTCTACTATCCGCATGATCGGATATGAGGGAGCTGAATATGACCGTTATGATGATGACGGAGTAAGTGCTCTGTAATTTAACCAAATTAATCAGATTTATCTGCCTCAATTACAGGAATTACCAGACAGCAGTTAGAATTGAACGAGATGTCACCTCATAAAAAATAAAAAGAAACAGTCACATGTATCCAATGAATATCAATATATTCTTTCAGTTATGTGACTGTTTTCTTTGGGAAATCTGTTTTATTACAGCTTCACAATCATTGTATTTTCCTCTTTAAAAACTATTTCTCCCAATGAACTTAAAAGTGCTACATTAACCCCTTCATATTTTTGATATTCACAGCTTCCAATAAAAATATAATTCACCTCATATTTATCAAGCAGTTCCTGTACTTCTTTTTTATCTGTTGAAGTATAAATAGTTTCCACGTCTATTCTTCTTTTGTTTTCTTCATCAAGATTATTTCGCCATAACCATTCATGAACATACCATCCTAATACCGTCGGCAATCCTGTCATAGCAGAAACCCGGTTGTCATAGTCTTTATAACTGTCGCCGCAAGCTTCAAGAACAGTTGGCTGACCTGTTATATTTTTATTCAGCCATCGTATTGCTGCCGCATCTTCAGGAATGGCATTTTCTAGATAAGCAGTTGCATTGAGAGTTTGGTATTTATTTTTCAGAGGAAAACCTGTAAACCAATTTGTTGTAGCATTTATGAAATATCCACAGGTAGATATAAGAAGTATTATTGCCATTCCCCCAACGGTTATCTGCACTTTTGATAATCTTACCTTTTTCTCATATCTATTATCCAATTTAGTTTCTTGTC
>ENA-OQKJ01000163-OQKJ01000163.1-human-gut-metagenome-genome-assembly--contig:-NODE-163-length-16794-cov-4.000540_pt1 | contig 16794 bp, 17 predicted proteins | sample MGYA00242647_ERZ504795 | MGnify/ENA primary metagenome ERZ504795 (study PRJEB26092, sample SAMD00036398) | human gut metagenome | host: Homo sapiens | study: EMG produced TPA metagenomics assembly of...
AATAAGTTTTCTTACAATGAATTGGGAAAAAGCACCATTTGGAAGGAAAGATTATATGCAGTTTGAAAAGTTGCCTCCTAAACCTCAAAGATTTGATGAGATGAAATTGATTGCAAAAAAAACTATCAAAAGGATCATTCTTTTTTTGAGAGTTGATTTATATGAAATAAAGGGAGAAATTTATTTTTCAGAATTAACATTTTCTCCATGTAGTGGTTTTATGCCTTTTGTACCGGATGAATGGGATAAAAAGTTAGGGGATATGCTTCAATTGAAAGATGAAAAATTGTAAAAAATGTTATTTAAAAATTTTAATCAATAAAAATAGAAAGGATGTAATGAAATTAACATGAAAACAACTTTAGTCATCATGGCAACCGGCATCGGTTCCCGATTCGGCGGTGGAATCAAACAACTTGCTCCAGTTGGCTTAAATGGAGAAATCATCATGGATTATTCTATCCATGATGCAATCGAAGCAGGCTTCAACAAAATAGTTTTTATTATCCGCAAGGATATTAAAGATGCATTTAAAGAGGCAATCGGTGATCGTATTGAAAAGATTTGCAACAATCTTGCTGTGGAGATTGCTTACGCATACCAGGAATTAAGTGAACTTCCAGAAGGAGTGGAGATTCCTACAGGACGTACTAAACCATGGGGAACAGGACAGGCTGTTCTTGCCTGTAAAGAAGTTCTGCATGAGCCATTTGCAGTTATCAATGCAGATGACTACTATGGAAAGGAAGCATTTGTTAAGCTTCATGATTTCCTTGTAGGCTATGCACCAGAAAAAGCCAATCAGTTCTGTATGGCAGGTTTCATTTTGAAGAATACGTTAAGTGAAAATGGTGCCGTTACCAGAGGTATCTGCGAGACAAATGAGGAAGGTTATCTTACAGCAGTACATGAAACCTCCAATATTGTTAAGACTCCAGAGGGTGCAGCAGTAGACAACGATGGACAGCTTACTTCAATTAATGCGGAATCCTATGCATCCATGAATATGTGGGGACTCACACCGGAATTCATGCAGACTTTAGAAGATGGATTTAAAGAGTTCTTTGCAAATATGGGAGACAAAGATATTCTGAAAGCAGAGTATTTGTTGCCAATCTACATAGACGAACTTCTTCAGTCAGGCAAAGTTTCTGTAAAGGTCTTAGATACGAATGACAAGTGGTTCGGAGTAACCTATAAAGAAGATAAAGACTATGTAGTGAAATCATTTGCCAAGCTGATAGAAGCTGGTGTATATCAGAAGAATTTATTTGAAGATTTGAAATAAATAATAAAGGAGAACGATGGGAAGTAAGATAATCGAAATATTTAATAAAATAGCATATAATGTATTATCGGCACTGTACCAGCCTTTTTGGGCCGCCGTTCTCCTTGCATTTCTTGCAATGTTCTTATATCTTTATGCGAAAGAACATGAATGGAAGAAGAACGATTTTGTAGAAATATATTTGCAACATGGTGGAGAGCATTTAGAAGTTCTTCAAATTTTCGCCGGACATTCTTATTAGCTTTTTATACAGCAATGATATTACTCCGAACAGTTCTTAATCGTGAGATATGGTTTGATCCGCTTGGAAAGCTTTTTGGAGGATGGGGATTATATGAAGAGGGACAGTTTACAACAGAATCTATAGAGAATTTCATGTTATTTGTTCCATTTTCTATTTTACTATTATGGGCATTTCAAAAAGAATTACTTGATGAATCTGAGAATATTAGATTTGGAAAAACCGTTTGGGAAGCCACAAAAGTTGTAGCAGTATTTTCTTTTCTGATAGAATTTACTCAGCTATTATTCCATCTTGGAACTATTTCAAATATCAGATCTGACCTATAATACACTTGGTGGAGCAGTAGGCGGTGTCATCTATTATTTGGGATATTCCGGAAAGCGAAAGAAATAAAATAAGAAACAGAGGACAGCTATCGAAGCATTAGTCCGGAGCCGGTCACTGACAACTATCCTAACACACAGGGGAGCCAAGGAATCCTCTGTTTTAGGTACAAGATGATTGGATTCACATGAAAATAGGAGTTATAAAATGGCAGGAAGACCAAAAAAGAAACCAGAATATAATCCAGAACTTCAATTTAATAATTTTCTTCAAGAGTTAAGAGATGCCTATGAAGAAGCAGATTCTTTAAGATCACTGGCAGATGAGTTAAATATTAGTCTGCTTAAACTCCGTAAGCTACTTATTACTGCAGATGTATTCACATCAGATATATGTACAGAAATCAATGATCTGCACCAGTCAGGAAAAAAGATTCCAGAGATTATGAAACTCACGGGTCTTTCCAGAGCATCGGTACATTCCTATTTGCCCTACACTAAGGGACTTTATAATGCAGCAGAGATAAGTCTAAATGCGGAGCGATGCCGGACATATAAGATTCGACAGGAGCAGGTTCGGCTTCTAAAGGAAATACCATCAGAAGAAAATCTGTGGCAGGCTGTTATTGCATTTCAGGATTATCCATTAAAAACGGCAACTGGATTACCATTCCGATATAAATTAAAGGTCGGTAAGAACGGAGAGTATAACAGAGAGCTGCTGATAGACCGAAGAGAGAAAAGTAAGAGTCTTGCCTGGAGTAGTGTGGTGCTGGCATTTGAAAATAGTAAGAGGATTTCAGAAGAAGTGAAGAAACCGAAGGCACTTGGAGACATTAGAGGAGTTTCATATATTTATCCGATACTATGGCGATTTGGTCTGATAAGAGTTCCGGAAGCAATAGAGAAGAAAATGGGAAAGCAGAGATAAATCTCTGCTTTATTGCCTACGAGTGATTAGATTAACATGAATATATTAAAGAGTTTCTCGTAAAATAGAAAATGCATCAATGATTCCTTGCTTATAGGCAATACGGATATATTCTATAGATGAAATGTTTTCTGCTGTGATAGCGGCATCAACCGCATCCCATTGCTGGGGAGTTAGATTTAAATCCTGTATTTTTTCATTGGCTTTATTGCATTTTTTCTGAGCTTTTTGATATTTTTTATCTTGTCTGAGTGCGGCAGGTAATCCTGTTTCCATGCGAAAAGAGGCAAGCTGATCCAGAATACTTTCTGATGATGACAGACTGTTTTTAACATTATGAATGAAATATTCTGTGAGTGCTTTATAGAGTATTTTTTTTAAGTTTCTGTTCTTTTTTGCTCATTAGATAAATTCCTCCTTAAAATTGTGCAAGTAAATAACGGTATAACGTTAATTTATCATCGGTTTACAAAAATGTCAACGGCACACCGTTAATAAAGCGAAGGAAAATCCTTTATACTGAATATATATTGTGATTTAAGGAGAATTTGCATGACGTATTCAGATGCCATAATAAAGAGATTGACTGATCTGTGTGTTGAGAGAGGGATAACGACAAATAAACTTGCTACATTGTCAGGGATTACCCAATCAACGCTTAATAGTATGATGAGAGGAGAAACAAAGAATCCAAAGCTGAAGACTCTGCGTAAGATTGCTATGGGATTCAATATGACTGTTTCTGAGTTGCTGGATTTTCCAGAAATGAACGAAATGGAATTTGAGGATGAATGAAAGAAAATATGTTCGGAAAATTGAAAAAACATATTGACTTACGAAAATTTGTTCGGTATAATTATTTCTATCAGAAACGCAACGTTTCCGATAGAAAGGTAAGGTGAAAAGATGCGGCATAAAAGCGAAGAATTGATGAAGCAGATTATGGATTATGCAGAACAGTTTCAGTTGCTGAATCATCGTTCACCTTATACCAGCGAAATCGCAGATGCGCTCGGTATAGTCAAGAGTACAGTATACAAGTACCTTGTTGCTATGAATGACAGAGGAATGTTAAGCTACCGCAATGGGGAGATTGTTACTGAGAGAACGAATAAAATATCTCTACTTACGAAGCCGGCGGCAGTACTTGGGTCAGTATCCTGTGGTATGCCGCAGCTGGAGGAAGAGTACATTGAGGAATATGTTTCTCTTCCTGTTTCATTATTTGGAGAGGGTGAGTTCTTTATCTTGCGGGCCAGTGGAGATTCTATGATCGGAGCAGGTATCAACAGTGGAGATATGATTGTGATCCGGAAGCAGAATACAGCTTCGGATGGAGACATTGTTGTAGCACTTGTAGATAATGAATCCACATTAAAGCGGTTTTTCCTTGATACAGAAAGAAGGTGTGTGAGGTTGCATCCGGAGAATCCGAAGTACCCGGATATTTATACACAGAATTGTACTGTTCAGGGTGTTGCTGTTCATGTGATCAAGTCATTGGAGTAGATGATATGGACAGTAGCAGGTGTAGGTTGCGATGAGATTGTCAGAGCCAATCCCAGGGGAAGATCATATAGCAGGTGGCATGGCTTCGGTGCTACGGAATCGCCTGCTATTAACTCATCAACGGTTTTCATTTCCCTTATCCGTTTGAGTGATAGTTTGTGTAGATATTACTTGGAGGATTATTGATGAGCAAAGAACCATTATTTGTTACATGCCCAGTATGCGGCAAAGTGAACCAGAAAAGCCTTTTTACCTATTCAGAGGTGCGTTGCCAGAGATGTCATAGAGAGCTGACAGCATTTGCAGATTTGGGTGTAGTTGTTGGTATTGATATGAATAAGAAGCGGTCGAAGGAAGAAGTTGATCGCTTAGAGATGTATATGTCACATCTGGTAGGAGTTCTCCGGGATACGGAAGAATGAGAAGAAGTAAAGTATAGTGATACAATTTAATATGCAGGAATGAGAATATCTGTGAATCTGTAATATTAGACAGTAGAAATCTTCACATACAGCACGGATATTCAAGTAGTTTGCTGAACGTGTTGGAGATGGCACAGAAACATCAGGAACCCGGACAAAACATATGCAGGTAAGTTTATGGGGATAGTATACCTATATATTATCAACATAGCGAGTAAGCATAGTGTTTTGTCGGTTTTTTGTCGTTTTTATACCAGTAAAATGGATAATTAAAGTAGACAGTAATAATTTCTTGTGATAAACTCAGTATGTTAAGAAAAATTAATAATTTACATAAAGAAAAGTTTATTTCTATAAGACTACAAATATTTAGCCTGGAATAAACAGTACAATATACATACTTGAGGATGATCTTACATAGTTGGAACTTGGGTCTTGCTATGCACATTTTTAGTATGTAAGGAGATTACTGTTTATTTCAGGCTTTTTTTATTTCCCAAAATATAAAAGAAAGGGGGTACTGCATGTCTACAAAAGAAAAAACATGGATGAAAGAATTGCGTTTGGCAATTCTCTAAGTGAGAAACGTAGAGAAAGTGGTTTTTCGCAGGAAGAGCTTGGACTAAAGATTGGAAAAGCTCTAATGCAGTATCCCGATATGAAAATGCAGAGAATACGATGGATGTACATACCTTTGCAAAGGCAGTTAATATTTTAAAAGTAAGTCCATATGAGTTGTTAAAAGAACTTAATCCGCCAGAGCCAGACAATAAATTGACATCACTTTTTTTTAGGCTTCAAAGATTAGATGAAAAGGATCAGAAAACCGTGGTAGCAACCATGGAAATTTTAATTGAAAATTTGGCAGGTGCGTAAAAAGAAACAGGCATTTACTTGCAGTGATGTAGGTAGGTGCTTTTTTTGTACAAAATTTTATTTCCACAGATGTGGGGAGAAGTATAAGGATTTCCACACATCTGCCGGGGAAAAACAAAGATGTTTACTTTATAATCAAATCATCAACAGCGAGGTGCTGAAATAAGGAGGACAGAACATGACTCAGGAAGAATTAGAGTTTCGCCGCAGGTGTCCCTACGATGCCTTTGGTGATTATTCAGATGTATTAAAGGAAATCCGTCAGAAAGAAAAAGAGAACAAGACGGATACCGTATCAGTAGTGAATAGAAGTAAATAATGCTGGTTGAATCTTAACACTGTGATTGTGCAGCAGATTTTTCCATACAGAAGGCAGCAGGCTGGAGCTTCGGTTCCGCTAATAAAAAAATTAGCGGAATCGGGTCTATTTAGCTTAGCTGCCTTTCTTTTTGTCACCGGTTCCTGCGGGAAAGGTGGCAATTATGCTGACATTAAGAACACTGAAAGAACTGATCGACACACCAAAGAGAGGAGAGAAACTTCCTACACCGAAGCAGCTTCGTACAGGGGAATCACCGGTAGTTGCTCATAAAACAACAGGAGCAGGTGTGAATGAGGTACATATTATTGTGTATCAGTCCGGATATGCGGTTTATGGTATCGGAAACAGAGCAACGGTATTCCCGGTAAATCTGGAACTTGGTTATGGTTATTCTTCTGTGACAGAAAAAAAGAGAAAGGAAGATGAGAAGTATAATACCTGGAATCCAGAGACAGGACTTCGTGAGAAGAAATATTTCTGTGAATTAGAGGAAAGTTTTTTTGAAAAGGAAGAATGGTATCTGCGTCTGATGCTGATTGGCGAGGACCGGCTGGCACATAATCTGGCTACCCGTGATCGGGGACGCTGCATTTCGTTTAATGGCATTTCTGAGGATTTTGAAGGAATGGAAGATGAATTGATGGATGTAGAAGAAACGTAGTGAACCGATCAGCAGATTGCAGAAGAGATGATGAGTGTACTTAGTGATAAGCAGAAAAAAGTAAGTTCAGGAATTTAACTGGAATCAAAAAACACATAAACAGATTGCTAAAGGAAAATAGGAGTAAAGAGAAATGCCGTAACAGAAATATTGAAATATGCTCTTAATAAAATAGAGAAAAATTATGATGAAGATGGCAAAAAAAGATAAGTAAAATGAGAAGGGAAGCTAGCATGTGTAAAGTCAGTTTCCCTGTAAGTTTATTTTCAATTCTAAATAGCATTTATATTCTAAAAAATTTTTTGGAATTTTTCTGACCTTTTGCCCTCTGCCGCCTGTGATTAGTGGAAAGAGGGCAAAGTCATTCAAGATAACATTTCTAAATGATTTAATCCCAATCCACCGTACCTTGATAACTGAATAAAAGGTCAGAAGAGGATGAAAGCTCAGCTACGCATTTTGCGGCCAGTGGAAGTTCTCTTCTGATCGGGAATGCTCAATCCTTATTTTTGTTATGCCCGGTTTGCCGGGCGATGACAGTAGACTATGCGTCGGAGCTTCGCTTTTATGCAGGTTCCGGCGTATGACTGTGCTGTCATCAGTAATGATTTTGGCACAAATAATTTAGAACGGGGTGATGCCTATGATTTGATTGTATCAGACAGGTGAAAGCCTGTAAACTGGTAACAGAAAAAATAAAGCAAAGTGAGGTATTGAGAATGAAAGGGACATTGAAAAGAGTAATGTCTGGAGTATTATCTGTTATTACGATTGCAAGTGCTGTGGCACAGCCAATGACTGCTTATGCGGCAGAACCGGAAAAGGCAGCTTCTTCTTTTGAAGCACAGTATCCGGAACTGGAAACGGTGAAAGATAAGCTAGCTGAGGATGAGATCTTAACTGCCAATGATTACAGCATTGATTATGGTTTCGATTTTGACATTAAGGTGGATTTTTCCGGTATTGAAGGAATCAATGATGCCAAAGTGAAAATAGAGCTGTATGAAGCGAAGAATGAGGCAGGAGATGATTTTGACACATACCAGGCAGATACCTATAAAGCAGTTTATAAGGTAGAGCCGGTCAGTGGAAATCCTTCTTATCGTATCAGCCGAAATGTAACCGTAAAAGAGCCGGAAACGGAACAGCTGACAGAACCAAATACTTCTGAAAATACCGTCGGTGAAGGAAATGCTGGCGAGACAGAAGATTCTGGTAATGCGGAAGAAGATGCCGATGCAGAAGGGCAGACGGAAATAGTAACAGATCTGACAGAAGAGGAGGAAGTCACAACAGATGAAGAGTCTGGATTAACTGTCTCTGAAGTAATGGATCAGGCAGAGGATAGTGGTATTGACCTTTATTCAATGGAAGAAGGGGAAGTGGTTACTTTCATGGCAAGGGAAGCATCAACCCGAAGTACCAAGAAAGTAACAGTGACCAGAGGAGCCTGCTATCAGTATTCGGATTATGGGTATGGAAGCTATCTGACGTATAAGTACACAGTGAAGTTTGGAAATGTTTCTGCAACCGCTTATTGTATCCAGCCGGAGAAATCCAGTCCTGGAACCGGAACATACGATATTACAAAGCTGAGTGACGGTAAGAAACTGGCTAAGGTTTGCTATTATGGAACGAAGGCGGCAGGTGATGAAGGATTCTTTACAGAAGAGAACGGTTATGGCAATTTAAGTGCAGGTGCCAGATTTATTCTGGTTCATCTTGCTGCGTCATATGCCAATGGAGGAGAGGCAGTTGCTTTTTCCGGAGCAAGCAGCAAAGCAAAAACACTTGCTATGAAACTGTATAACTACTGTATTTCACAGCCGGAAATCCCGGATGTCGATATGAGTTTTTCAGATGCAGATGTAACCGCTTATGTAGATGGCAGCAGCCAGAGAACAAAGGAGATTACATTTAAGGCAGACAAACTACAGAGCATCACGATGAAACTTCCAAATGGTGTGAAGCTTCATAATGTAACAACCGGAAAGACAAGTAAAGCCGGGGAAGCCGTAGAGATCAGTGGCGGAACGAAGTTTTATTTATCAGCACCATTGACACAGGTGCAGGATGTAGCAGGCAGCTGGTCAGCTACGATGAAAGGAAGCGTAACAAAAGACTATTCTGCTTATAAGATCAGCACAGGGTCAGGTTCACAGGACTTAGCACTGGTATTTGGTGAAGGTGTGGATGATGAGAAATATGTGGACTTTAAAGTAACCTGGGTACAGTACGCAAGCGTTAAGGTGATTAAGAAAGATGCCAAGGCGAATGCGAAGCTGGCCGGTGCAGTGTTTGGCTTATACAGCGATGTTAATTGTACGAAGCTAATCACAAAGTTACCGGCAACAGATGCAAATGGTGAAGCGTCTGTACAGATTGTTAAGACACAGGACACCGTATATCTGAAAGAGATTACAGCACCAAGCGGATACCGTATCAATGCAACCGCTTATAATGTGAAACTGGAAGTCAGCAAGACCACAACTGTTACAGTTCCAGATGAAGAACAGCTGGGACAGCTTACCGTTTATAAAGAAGGTGAGGTACTGGTTGGTGCAGATGTGACAGAGAACGGTACAACATTTAAGTATGAGAAACGTAGACAGAAAGGTGCGGTTTACGATGTGTATGCCGGAACAGATATTAAAACTGCCTACGGTACAAAAGTTTACAGCAAGGGTGATCTGGTAAAAGAAAATCTGACAACAGATACGAATGGAGCCATCGTACTTAAAAACCTGCATTTTGGTACATATGTTGTAAAGGAAAAGCAGGCTCCGACAGGATTTTATAATGCCGGAGAGGAGAAGAAAGTGACTCTTTCTTATGCCGGACAAAATGTGGATGTTGTTTTCTCTGAACAAACTTTTACGAACGACAGACAGAAAGCAGAAGTGATTGTTGCAAAACAGGATGAAGATACAGAAAATCCTCTGGATGGAGGAATCTTTGGACTTTATGCTGCGAGTGATATTACCAATGCGGATGGTGCAGTTGTTGTGAAGAAAGGTACGCTGATCCAGAAAGCGACAACAGGAGCAGATGGTACAGCAAAGTTTACAGCAGACCTGCCACTTGGATTTTCTTATGATGTGAAGGAAGTGCAGGCTCCGGAAGGTTATGTGAGAAATACAGAAGATGTTTATACGTTTGCTCTCTCATATACAAATGATAAAGAGGTAAAACAGACATTTAAGCATACATTCAAAAATGAGCGTGTGACAGCTAAGATTTCTCTGCAGAAACAGGATAAAGAAACCAAAAAGGCAGTTCCACAGGGCGATGCCACTTTGGAAAAAGCAGTGTACGGACTTTATGCCCGTGAGGACATTGTGCATCCGGACGGTGCGACTGGTGTGGTCTATAAAGCAGGAGAACAGGTTGCCACTCTTACGACAGATAAGAATGGACAGGCTTCTGTGGATGGATTATATCTTGGAAATTACTATGTAAAAGAGATCACTCCTCCAACCGGTTATCTGGCAGATGAGGAAGAACATGATCTGGTCTGCAATTACGAGGGTGACCTTGTAGCAGAAGTAAAACGTGATTGTCTGTCTCTGGAGCAGGTGATGAAACAGCCATTCCAGATTATTAAAGCAGCGAACAACGGAAAGTCCGATGCAGACTTACTGAAAAGGGCAGGATTTACCGCTTATCTGGTATCTTCTCTGAAAGTAAATGAAGATGGCAGCTATGATTTTGATTCCGCCAAACCAGTAGTGATCGGAGAAAACGGTGCAACAGAAATCTTTACAGACGAGAAAGGTTATGCCTGCAGTATTGCGATCCCTTATGGAACGTATATTGTCCGTGAGACAACAACTCCGCATAACTATACTCCGGTAGATGATTTTATTGTGCAGATTACAGAGAACCATCCAAGCACTCCGCAGGTGTGGAGAGTGATGCTGGATAAAGAGTTTGAAGCGAAGCTGAAAATCATCAAACAGGATGACGAGACAAAGAAAGCAGTGCTTCAGAAGAATACAGAGTTCAAGGTTTTCAACATGGACACTGAAAAATATGTGGAGCAGGTAACGACTTATCCGACTACGGTGAAACATAAATCCTATTTTACAGATGAGCAGGGATATTTGATCCTTCCGCAGAATCTTAAAATCGGGCATTACCGCATTGAGGAAGTAAACGCACCTTATGGATATACTCTGAATGAGAATTACTATGAGGTGAATGTAGATTCCAACACAGCATATCAGATGGATGGAACTTCTGGCGATGTCATCATTGAGATTGCATATGAAAACCATCCGGTCAAAGGGGAACTGAATATCGTAAAACAAGGTGAGGTTCTGAATGGATTTAAAGATGATTTCACTTATCAGAAGGAAACTCTGGAAGGTGCGGTTTTTGAAGTATATGCAGCTGAGGATATTTACACAGCGGATTTCCAGAAAGATGACCAGGGCAATCGTATTCTGGAATATGCTTCTGGAGCAATAGTGGGAACGGTTACGACCGATAAAGACGGAAAGGCTCAGATTGCTGACCTTCCGCTTGGAACTTATAAGGTTGTTGAAAAGACAGCACCAGAGGGCTTTGTGTTAAATGAAGAGGCACAGATTGTTACTTTCTCTTACAAAGACCAGAAAACACCAGTGATCGAGCAGACAGCAGCTTTTGAGAATGACCGTCAGAAAGTAGAGGTATCCGTGGTAAAACAGGATGCTGAGAATGAGACGGTTGTAGCAGGTGCAGAATTTGGACTTTATGCAAAGGAAGATATTCTCGCTCATGGAGAAGTAGTTGTGAAAGCAGACACTCTGCTTGGAAAAGCAGTCAGCAATGAAGATGGAAAGGCAGTGTTTGAACTTGATCTTCCATTCGGAAGCTATTATATCAAAGAGCTTGCGGCTCCTGCCGGTTATGTATCTTCATTTGAGACACTGGAAGTAACTGCGAAATATCAGGGACAGGATGTGAAAGTGGTAAAACTGGAATCTGTATTTAAGAACCAGCCAACAAAAGTAACATTCAAGAAGTCAGATATTACTACAGGAGTAGAGCTTTCTGGTGCCACTCTTACAGTGCTTGATAAAGATGGAAATGTGGTAGATACATGGAAATCTGTAAAAGGGGAAGAACATCTGATTGAGCGACTGACTGCTGGGGAGACTTATACACTTCGTGAAGAAATGGCTCCTTATGGTTATCTGATGGCAGAAGAGATCACATTTACTGTAGAGGATACTGCAGAAATTCAGAAGGTGGAAATGAAAGATGACGTACCGACCGGAACACTGATCATCAATAAAAAAGGTGAGTTCCTGGACAAAGTATCTGCACTGGATTCCGTTGGTGGCTGGCTCAAGCATCTGTTTGAATATTTCTCTGGTTCCTTGAAAGAGGTTACTTTTGAAGTTTATGCCTTAGAGGATATTAAAGCGGCGGATGGTGAGAGTGAGGATTATTACAAAAAGGATGCACTGGTAGCAACCATTACAACGGATGAGACTGGTGTGGCAAAACTGACCGATCTTCCTCTTGGCAAATATTATGTCAAAGAGAAGGAGACAGCAAACGGTTATGTCCTTGATGGGGAAACCCGTGAGGTTGACCTGACTTACCGTGATCAGAATACTGCGGAAGTTACTTACTCAGCAGACTGGCAGAATAAACGTCAGAAGGCAGAAGTGAAAGTGCTGAAAAAAGCGAAAGATTCTGACCGTGTGCTGGAAGGAGCTGTATTTGCTCTGTTCAATAAAGATGATATTGTCAATGCAAAAGGTGATGTGATCCTGAAAGCGGATACGGTGATAGAAGAACAGGCTACAGATAAAGACGGAAAACTGACCTTTACTGCGGATCTTCCTCTTGGTCATACCTATTATGTGAAGGAAACTTCACCAGCACCGGGATTTGCGACTACAGATCAGGTACAGGAGTTTACTTTTGAGTATGGTGGAGCTGAAAAAGAGACTCTTTCCTATGAGTTTACTTTTGAAGATGAGGCAACAACCGTAGAATTTACCAAGACATCTCTGACGGATGGAAAAGAGATTGAGGGAGCAAAACTGAAAGTGACCGATGAAAGTGGAAATACCGTGGATGAATGGACTTCTGGAAAAGAGCCACATATCATTAAAGAACTGACAGTTGGTAAGAAATATACCATGACAGAGACACTTCCAGCGGATGGCTATGTTACAGCAGAGAGCATTACCTTTACGGTTGAAGATACCAGTGAGGTACAGAAGGTAGAAATGAAGGATGATGTGACAAAGGTGCAGATTTCCAAGACCGATATTTCTGGTAAGGAACTGCCGGGAGCGAAGCTGATAATCCTTGATAAAGATGGAAAGACAGTGGAGAGCTGGACATCCGAGGAAAAACCACACTATATTGAAATGCTTCCGATTGGAGAATATACACTTCGGGAAGAGACTGCACCGGATGGATACCTGGTAGCAGAAGATGTGAAGTTTACGGTAAAAGATACAGGAGAGATCCAGAAAGTAGTGATGAAGGACGAAGTGAAACCAACGGAAACACCAACAGAGACTCCGGCGGAAACACCAGAAACAACATCAACACCGGAAACAAAAGATACTGAGACAACAAAGACATCTACTTCACCGAAGACAGGAGATAACACACCGATCCTTTTCTGGATTCTGCTTGCAGGAGTTGGAATGGCAGGAGTTGGAGGTACTGTGATTTTCCACAAAAAGAAGAAAAAATAAGAGATCCTAAGATTTCTTAAAGAGGAAGAGGGCATTTATGGACAAGTGTCTCATAGATGCCCTTTTTGCCAATACTGATAAAAAAGTGAAGGGAGAAGAAATGGGATGAAAACAGTATTGATCGTTGCAGGGATTATCGTATTCCTGGTATATGGGTTTGTTTTATACTGCTGCATAAAAGTTGGAAAGGAATCCGATGAACAGTATAACAAGCTGAGAGAAGGAAAGGAGCAGGAAGATGACAGAAGTAGGGTATGCAAGTGATAAGCCTTCGGACTGTGCGTATTGTTACTTCTTTAGTGCCGGGAGAAAGAAATGCAAAAGGAAAGAATGTTTTTATCGTATTTCTTCTCCACCACTTCGCAGGAAGGTAACTCACTGGGAGCCATGTGAAGGCTGTCCTTATGGAAAACATAGTCCCTGTCTGGGTTACTGCATTGTGAAGGCTATGAAAGAAGTGAAGGAGCATCGGAACACAGGATAATACATATGAATTTCCGTATCATTACGGTGAAGAAGCGGAATCCTATTCTTTTTACCGTGTGCCTAAAGTCCTTTTTACCAATACGCAGTTTAAGAGCCTTTCCTGTGAAGCGAAATTGCTTTATGGACTTTTGCTTGACCGTATGCAGCTATCTATAAAGAACCGGTGGCTGGATGAAGAGGGAAAGGTGTATATCTATTTTTCCCAGGAGCAGATCTCCGGCATGATGGGATGTGGCTTGAAAAAGGTAGGGAATCTGTTAGCAGAGCTTGACAGTCGGAAAGGAATTGGATTGATTACGAGGATACGGCAGGGGTTAGGCAGACCGGATAGGATTTATGTACGCAAATGTACGCAACAGGATATGTATAAAAGGAATATCCAGACACGTCAAAATGACATTTCTGGAAATGCCAATATGACAGGTACAGATATGTCAGAAATGCCGGGTAATGATACTGAGGATAATAAGACTGAAATAAGTGACACTGATAGGAGTGATACTGAGTATCTTTCTTTCTATTCTGAAGAGAGTGAAGAAATACACAGGAAACGAATGGAAAGAGAAGTATACCACCAGATGATTCTGAACAACATTGGGTATGAATATCTGGCTGATGTGTATAACCGGGATATGCTGAACGAGATTGTGGAACTGATCGTGGATACTGTCTGTTCCGAACAGGAAATGATACGGATAGGTGGGGACAGAAAGCCAAAGGATGTGATTAAAAGTCAGTTTTTGAAACTAAATTCTGAACACATCCGGTTTGTCCTGAAATGTTTGAAGGAGAATACCAGTAAGGTGATCAATATCCGGCAGTATTTACTGACAGTTTTATATAACGCACCACTTACGATCAGTAATTATTATTCCGCACTGGTACAGCATGATATGTATGGTGACAGTGAAGAATAAGGAAAGGAGGAGTGAGATAAGTGCAGGATGAAGTAAACGAAAAAACCGTATCGCTTTGTATCCGATGTGGGAAGGTCACTGCAAATCTGTTAAAGGCAGCAATGAAAAAAGCTCTTGCTAAGATGGAGCAGGAGAAACAAAAGCTGCAGGGGCAGAAACAGCCTAAACAGGATAAAGAGGATAAAACCTATAAGGGAAAGCAGAGTATGGATAAGCTGATGAAGCAGAATGTACAGCTTTCCAATATTGAGATTACGGATGGAAACATCAAATCGTTTGAGCGTGTAGCAAAAAAGTACAGCATTGATTTCAGCCTGAAAAAAGATGTGAACGCTGATCCGCCAAGATATTATGTGTTCTTTAAAGCCAGAGATGCAGATGTAATGACTGCGGCTTTTAAAGAATATACAGGACAATCTCTGAACAAGGATAAAAAGCCATCTGTAAGGAAAAAGCTTCAGCAGGCGATTTCCAAGTCGCTTAAAAAGCACAGAGAACTGGAGAAAACAAAAGGAAAGGAGAAAGAGCCGTCATTATGAGCAGATTACAGAAGTTGCTTGGTGTAGGAAAAGGATACCTGGAGAGATTACCGCCGGTGGATGTACATAAGCTGCTTCGGCTCATTCTGCTGAATCTTCCGTATATCATGATTTTTTATGTGGGGAATAAGCTGGCATGGTTGTATCAATACTGTGCAGGTAATTCCATGATAGAAAGACTGATAGTGTTAGTCCTGAATTTTCAGCTGGCATTTAGCAGGATTCTTCCAAGTATGCATAAAAATGAATTGCTGGTTGGGTTGACCGGAGCTATGGGAGTGAAGCTCATGGTTTATCTGAAAGGGAAAAATGCCAAAAAGTTTCGGCAGGGTGTGGAGTATGGTTCGGCTAGATGGGGGACAGCAAAAGACATTGCACCCTTTATCGACCCAATATTTGAGAACAATATTCTTCTTACCATGACTGAACGGTTGACTATGAACGGCAGACCCAAGAATCCGAAATTTGCAAGGAACAAGAACGTGATTGTAATCGGCGGATCTGGTTCCGGAAAGACCCGGTTTTATGTAAAACCAAATCTGATGCAGATGGGAAAATATATCAGCTATGTGGTCACGGACCCCAAGGGAACGATCATCATTGAGTGCGGAAAGATGCTAGTACGGCATGGATATAAAGTGAAAGTATTGAATACGATCAATTTTTCCAAGAGTATGCACTATAACCCGTTCCACTATATCCATTCTGAAAAAGATATTCTGAAACTGGTGAATACTATCATGGTAAACACCAAAGGGGAAGGGGAGAAGTCCAGTGAGGATTTCTGGACGAAGGCAGAAAGGCTTCTGTATTGTGCATTGATTGGCTATATCTGGTATGAAGCACCGGAGGAGGAACAGAACTTTGCGACACTGCTTGAATTTATCAATGCATCGGAAACAAGGGAAGATGATGAGACATTTAAAAATGCAGTAGATATGCTGTTTGAGGAACTGGAGAAAGAAGAACCGGAACACTTTGCAGTACGTCAGTATAAAAAATATAAATTAGCCGCCGGCAAAACAGCGAAGTCGATTCTGATTAGCTGTGGAGCCAGACTGGCACCATTTGATATTGCGGAGCTTCGTGAGATCATGAGCTATGATGAAATGGAACTGGATATGGTAGGGGATCAGAGGACAGCATTGTTTATCATTATTTCAGATACCGATGATACGTTTAACTTTGTTGTGGCAATGATGTACAGCCAGTTATTTAACCTGTTATGTGACAGGGCAGACGATGTACACCATGGACGATTACCATATCATGTCAGAATATTAGCTGATGAATTTGCAAATATCGGACAGATTCCGAAATTTGACAAGCTGATCGCAACTATTCGTAGCCGTGAGATTTCAGCATCCATTATCCTCCAGTCGCAGTCACAGCTTAAGACCATCTATAAAGATGCTGCTGAAACTATTTTAGGTAACTGCGTGCGCCCAGAAGTCGCCAGCGCATTATAAATTCGGCGGCGTGGTATTTATGGAATACTGCCTTTAGCAAGCAGTAGGTAAAAGTATCAAGTGATGAAAAATCACAGCCTATTATTCTACAACTTAT
>ENA-OQKJ01000165-OQKJ01000165.1-human-gut-metagenome-genome-assembly--contig:-NODE-165-length-16510-cov-2.445034_pt1 | contig 16510 bp, 14 predicted proteins | sample MGYA00242647_ERZ504795 | MGnify/ENA primary metagenome ERZ504795 (study PRJEB26092, sample SAMD00036398) | human gut metagenome | host: Homo sapiens | study: EMG produced TPA metagenomics assembly of...
GTATACGGAGTGGGACGGGCTTTCCGGATGGGCGGGGTTTCGGAAAGTGTGTCCCAGAATCGGCGCTCAGAGTGGTCCCCACTTTCCGGTTGATGTCTTGTCCGGAAACTATGTCCCGGAATTAAGGCTTGGAATGGGATGCACTTTCCGGTTGAGAGCCTTAGCGGAAAGTGCGACCCGGAATTTTCTCTTGAAGTGGGATGCGCTTTCCCAACAGGCCCTCAAGCGGAAACTGCGTCCCATTCCGAAGGCAGATTCCGGGACACACTTTCCGAATATAAAGAAGGCCACTTAATGTGGCCTTCAACTTATATATGTTGCGGATGCTTTCATGACAAGCCGCGCTTCAACACCGAGGCGTCTGCCCGGCGGCGCGGAATGTAAGGTTCATCGCGAGTTCCGCACGAGCCGGAGAGCACTTAATGTGCTCTCCGTGCGAGCAGGACTGCCCGAGCAGGGAACCTAACATTCCGCGCCGCCGGGCAGACGAACCAGGTCGAAGGACTCGCTACTTGATCTTGGTCGTACCCGGTGCCAGGTTGGGGTCGGTCTCGTTGGCCTCGGTCTGGAAGTGCTCGGTATACACGTTCTTGCCGTCGCGGAACATCTCGTAGTACTGCATCTTGGCGTAATCCTCGCGTGCCTTGGTGGCGGCCGCGGCAGCGGCGTCGTCACCGGTGACGTTGGAGGAGAGCGCCCAGCGCAGGCTGGCGTCCTCGTAGCCGACCGAGTTGATGGCGGGCAGCGACTCGCGCAGTGTCATGTGCGCCTTCTGGTAGTCGGTCAGCGGTGCGCCGATCAGCTGCATGAGCTGGGTGGACAGGTAGTTGGTGGACAGGTCGTCGACCTCGCTCGTCTGGTCACAACCGGCAACGTCGTAGTTAGCCCAAATGATGTAGTCGGTCTGCCACAGGCGCTCCTGATGCGTAGCGTCGTCCTCGCCGGTAAACCACTTGTCATTGAACTTGGACGGGAAGAACGGCTGATGGTCGCCCCAGAACACCACGACCACCTTGCGGTCGAGCTTGCTCAAGGCGTTGAGGAAGTAGCGCAGCGCCTGATCGGACTGCTCGATGCACGAGACATACTCGTCGACATCGGAGAGCGTGCCGTCCTCGACGGTCTTGGCGTCCAGGTCGGTCGTGTCGATGTTCAGGTGCATCTGCTTGTCGACCGGCAGCAGGCCCGTGTCGTAGCCCGAGTGGTTCTGCATGGTCACGTCGAAGATGAACTGCGGATCGGCGTTCTGGTCGAGCAGCTCAAGAATCTTGTCGTAGGTAGCTTGGTCGGTCACCATGCCGCGCAGGGTATCGGCGCCCTGGAAGTCGTTGATGGACAGGAACTGGTCAAAGCCAAAGTCCTTGTAGACGTTCTCGCGGTTCCAGTTGGTCGCGTGGTTGGGGTGCATGGCCGTGGTGGAATATCCGAGCGACTTGAACTGCTCTGCTAGGTTCCCAGTCGTTTCCATGTTGTAGATGGTGTAGGGGTACACGCCCGAGCCCAGGTTGGCCATGGAGTTGCCGGTCATAAACTCAAACTCGGTATTGGCGGTACCGCCGCCGTAGGCGCTCACATAGAGCTTGCCGCGGCTGAGGCAGTTGGACAGGCTCTTAAAGTACTGCGGGCCCTCGTAGCCGGCGCGCATGTTCTGGTAGATTGACAGATCCGAGAAGGTCTCGTTCATGATGGCGATGACCGTGGGCTTCTCGCTGTCGAACTGCTCCTGGGCGGCGGCGCGCTCGTCGCTCTTGGCCGCGTCGGACTTGTCGTAGGCCTTGGCGTACTTTTTGAGCGTGGCCTTGGCATCGTCGACGGAGTAGTCGGCGGGTTTGGGCGGCTTGATGGACTGTGCCGCACTAATAAAGGCGGGCAGGTAGCCCTCGCGCCAGTAGCTCTCGAGCGGGCGCCAGGTGTAGACGGTGATGCCGAGGGTGTTGTAGTAGTCGATGAGCGTGACATGCGCGGTCACGCCGCCCAGGCACAGCACCGCCACGAGCAGGTTGGTGAGCAGCATGCGCTTGGCGTTGGCGGCGCCCTTCTGACGGTGCGGTGCCACCAGGCCGGCGTACTCGCACAGCAGCATGGCGATGGCGGTAAAGCCCATGGATAGCACGCAGAACAGCGAGATCGAGAAGGTGTAGCCGGTGCCGGCGACTGCGGCGGCGGTGGAGATGGCCGAAAGGTCGCCCGGCTGGATGGGCATGGATTTAAACGTGATGACAAAGAACTCGGCAATGCCTAGGACAAAGAGGGCAAAGGCCAGGACCGCGGGAGCTGCGCCGTGGCGCTGGAATAGGAAGAACAAGCCGACCATGAGCACGGTGATAATGGCCCATTCGAGCAGGATGCACAGGGGGTAGACCCAGGTAAAGTCGTGGTTGGACGAGACCTCCATGCCCAGCAGCGCAAAGACGCCGGCGAGCAGCAGGCACAGGACGGCGGCGACGAGCGGTTTGCCCACAAAGGCTCCGCGCAGGCGGGCGAGCTTGCCGGTGGGACGGGGGCATCGGACCCGGCGAACGCAAAGACGCGCGGGGCGATGCGGTCGCGGGCGATGCTGGCCCAGGCGCATCCGGTGAGGATGGCATTGGTCAGGATGAGCATCACAAAGGCGAGCGGCTCGTTTTGGGCGACGAGGCCCACGGCGCCCCAAATGGTCAAAAAGACCTGGAACAGGCCGAAGGCGACGCTCCATCCAAGAGTGCCTTTGGCAACGGTGCCCGACTGTGCGCGAATGGCCTTGGCCTCGCGCAAGACAAGGTAGACGGTCGCCGCAAGACCGACGAGCGAGATGGCGGCTGCGAACATGCTGAGACTCCTCACAAAATAAAACCTACGAAAGCGGGGGTTTACCCGATTGTTACCAAGATACGCGCTGCATTTGGTGACTGCGCACAACAACCAGCCATAATAACGCGCGTGCGTGGCGGTGTTGCGCAATGTAGTGTCGACCTGCGCGATAATGGACGGGAATTACACGGAAACGTAAAGGCTTCTTAAAGAAATGGCGAGGGTAGGGCGATGAGCGAGCAGGTTTGCAAGGCGGACATGGGCGGCGACGGAGCGGCGGTCGATACGTGCGGCTATCCGGTCGAGACTACGGGCAACGCAGTGCTGGACATCTTGGAGCACCGTTCCTCTACGCGTGCCTTTGCGCGCGATGACGACGACCGTCCCGTAGCGGTGACCGACGAACAGCGGGCGGCGATCCTGCATGCGGCGAGTCGCGCGCCGTCGGCGGGCGCCATGATGATGTATTCCATCGTAAGCATTCGCGAGCAGGCTACGCTGGATCGTCTGGCCGACCTGTGCGATCACCAGCCCATGATCGCCAAGGCGCCCTGGGCACTAATATTTGTGGTCGACTATGCCAAATGGATCGATCTGTTTGAGCACGTGGGTTGCTTTGAGCCCGAGTTTGCCGAGCGCACGGGCAAGGCGCCCCGCCGCGCGCCGGGTTTGGGCGACTTTGCCATCGCGGCGCAGGATGCCGTGATCGCCGCGCAAAACGCCGTGGTTGCCGCCGAGGCCTTGGGGCTGGGGAGCTGCTATATCGGTGATATCGTCGAGAATGCCGAGGAAGTTGCCGAGCTGCTCGATCTGCCGCCCTATACCATGCCGCTATCGATGCTCATCATCGGCACGCCTCGCAAAGAGCGCCCGGCGATTGCTCATCCCGTGGTGAACCTGGTGCACGAGGAGCGCTACTGCCGTGCGGATGCCGCGACCATGGACGCGCAGGTGGCCGAGATGGACGCGATGTTTCGCCCGCATGCCCGCGAGGTGGGGGAGCGCGTGGTGGATATCTACACCCGCAAACACACCAGTCCCTTTATGGCCGAGATGAGTCGCTCCATGGAGTGGTGGTTCAAAAACTGGCTCGGAAAATGACGAATGTGGCAAAGGGACAGTCCCTTTGCCACATTCCATATCGCGCGATGGCATAAAGGCCGTATAAATGTTTATCTAGCTGGGAAAACAGTGCATTAAAACATGGGCCGATTGCCTATAATCCCTTCGAACATTAAAGTTGGGAGGAAACCGGCTTATGGAACAAAAGGCCAAGGAGGCAGCCTCGCACGCTGCGATTCCTGTGAGCATCTCGGCGATGCTCGTCACGCTGGGCGTGGTGTACGGCGACATCGGCACCAGCCCTATGTATGTAACCAAGGCGCTCGTTGCCGGCAACGGCGGCATCGGAAGCGTGACGGAGGAGTTCGTGCTCGGCGCGCTCTCTCTTGTCGTGTGGACGGTCACGCTGCTGACGACCGTCAAGTACGTGCTGATCTCGCTGCGCGCCGACAACCACGGCGAGGGCGGTATCTTTGCCCTGTACAGCCTGGTCAAGCGTTGCGGCAAGTGGCTTATCATCCCCGCCATGCTGGGTGGCGCCGCGCTGCTCGCCGACGGCATCCTGACGCCGGCTGTTACCGTTACCACGGCCATCGAGGGCCTGCGCACCATCCCTGCGGTTCACGCCGTGCTCGGGGATGACCAGGGCCGCGTTGTCGCCATCACGCTCGCCATCATCATTGCGCTCTTCTTGGTGCAGCGCATCGGCACGGCCAAGATCGGTCACGCCTTTGGCCCCATCATGACGCTGTGGTTCCTGTTCCTGGGCGGCACGGGTCTGTTCTTTGTCTTCCAGCACCCCGCCGTGCTGCTGTGCCTCAACCCGGTGCGCGGCATCGCCTTTTTGCTGAGCCCCAACAACCACGCGGGCATCATGATTCTGGGCAGCTGCTTCCTCGCCACCACCGGTGCCGAGGCGCTCTACTCCGACATGGGCCATGTGGGTCGCGGCAACATTTACGCCACCTGGCCGTTCGTTAAGTGCTGCTTGCTGCTGTCCTATATGGGCCAGGGCGCTTGGCTTATGAACAACGCTGCCAACCCCGAGCTCATGGGCATTGCCGACCTTAACCCGTTCTACCAGATGCTCGCCCCGGGCCTGCGTCCGTTTGCCGTCGGCCTTTCAACCATCGCGGCCATCATTGCCTCGCAGGCGCTCATTACCGGCGCGTTCTCGCTGGTGTCCGAGGCCAGTCGCCTGGACCTCATGCCGCACATGCAGGTCTTCTATCCGGCCGAGACCAAAGGCCAGCTCTACATCCCCATGGTCAACAACGTCATGCTTGTCGGCTGCGTCATCGTGGTGCTGCTGTTCCAGAACTCGGCTCATATGGAAGCCGCCTACGGCCTTGCCATTACGCTGACTATGATGTGCACCACGCTGCTGCTCTTCTTCTACCTGCACGAGGAGCGCAAGCTCAAGGTTGCTCCGTGGATCTTCGCGGCCTTCTTCCTTTTGCTCGAAGGCTTCTTCTTCGTGAGCTCACTCACCAAGTTCTTCCACGGCGGCTACTTCACCATCCTCATGGCTGCACTCATCATGGGCATTATGGTGTGCTGGTACAACGGCACGGCGGTCGAACAGCGCCAGTTTACGCTGCTGCCGCTGCGCAGCTATCTGCCGCAGCTCAAGCGCCTGCGCGACGACGACCGTTACGAGCGCATGAGCGACAACATCGTGTACCTGACCAAGGACACCCATACCGACTACATCGACCGTGATATCGTCTACTCGATCTTGGACAAGCATCCCAAGCGCGCTCGCGCCTGGTGGTTCGTGAACGTCGAGACCATGGACGAGCCGCATACCTTTGCCTATTCGGTCGAGACGTTCGGCACCGACTACGTGTTCCGCGTGCATCTGTACCTGGGCTACAAGATTAACCAACGCGTCAATGCCTACCTGCGCCAAGTTGTTCAGGACCTGGCTGCCAGCGGCGAGCTGCCGTCGCAGACGCACGACTACTCGGTCTATAAGGATCCGGGCAACATTGGCACGTTCAAGTTCGTCATGATCCGCAAGCTGCTGGCGCCCGAAAGCGACGTGGAGCCGAGCGAGCGCACGGCCATCACGCTCAAGTACATCATCCGCCGCGCCGCCGGCACGCCCGCGCGCTGGTACGGCCTGGAGAACTCCAACGTGAGCTTTGAGTACGTGCCGCTGTTCACCAAGTTTAAGGCCGTGAGCAAGATGCAGCGCCTTGCCCCCAACGAGCGCCCGTAGCCGACGGAGACTACACGGAGTTGGTTATCGATGAGCAAAACTAAAGCCGGGGAGGTAAACATGGATGCAAGGACACTTGACGTCCGTGAGGCGCGCGTCGACGCCGCCGAAGATCGGTTCTTTACGAATCGGGCCAACATGGACATGGTCGATCGCGTGATTTCGATCGTGGCATTGGTATTTGGAGCGGTGTGCGTGTGCGCCCTGCTCGCGCACGTGCTGTTTGTCTAACGACCGCAGGCTGTAAAGGCTATACACTTGGAACCACCACAAGGGGAAACCACCACAAAGGTGCCTGTCCCCTTTGTGGTTGGTTTTTGTTTTGAGAGAGGGGCGGGCGCTGATGGACGTCCATGCGGACGGCGATATTGCCGAGAACTTTTGGTGGCGGCGCACGACGCTGACGCGTCGCAGCCCTCTGTATGACGCCTGCGTATCGGCGGGGCTGCTGGTCGCGGCGACGATTGCGGGCGCGCTGCTCGACCATCCGGGTCTCGCGCCGAGCATCATGATCGTCTATGTGTTCGCCGTGCAGCTGTGCGCGTTCTTTACCTGGAGCCGCCTGTATTGCTTGCTGAGCTCGGCTGCCGCCGTGGCGCTCTACAACTTCTTGTTTGTTGACCCGCGCTACTCGCTGTCGTTTATCGACCGTGTTTATCCCGGCATGTTCTTCATCATGTTTGCGGTCTCGCTTGTGTCGAGTTCGATCGCGTTGGCCCTGCGCCGCGCCTTGGCGCAGGCCGCCGCCAGCGACCGCCGCACGCAGATGGTGCTCGAGACCAACCGCATGCTGCAGCGCTGTGCCGATCAGCAGCAGATTGTGCACGCCATGGCAACGCAGCTGGCGCGTCTTTCGGGCTGCCCGGTCGTGTGGTACAGCGATGATGCCGATGATGATGACCTGCTGCCGCGCGCGACGTATACGGCCGTGGGCGATGCCGTGCCGGTGCACGAGCTGGCGTCGCAGATGCCGCCGCGGCTCTCGGCGTCCGCCTATGTGGGAACACCACTCGATGCCACCTATGGCGGCTCGGCGTTCTTTGGCATCTACTTGACCGTACGCTCGGGCGACACCATGGTGCGCGCGGGCGACCCCGCTCGGTTGTGGGCGTGCTAGGCTATCGTTGCCGAGTCCGACGTGCTGACGCACGAGGAGCGGACACTTGCCGATGCCATCGTGAGCGAAGGCGAGCTGGCACTCGATCGCGCCCGCGCCATGGAGGCCCGCGAAGAGGCGGCGGTGCTCGCCAAAAACGAGCAGTTGCGCGCCAACCTGCTGCGCTCCATTTCGCACGATCTGCGTACGCCGCTTACCAGCATTTCGGGCAATGCCGACGTACTGCTCGACCAGGGCTCGACCGGCACCGCCGAGCTCGACGACCAGACGCGCCGCGGCATGCTCCTGTCCATTCGCTCGGACGCGCAATGGCTCAACGCCACCGTCGAGAACCTGCTTGCCATCACCAAGCTCGAGGGCGGCGGTATGCATCTGGCGACTACGCTCGAGCTCATGGACGATATCGTCGAGGAGGCGCTGCGCCACGTAAGTCCGGCCGTGCGCGAGCACGACCTTAAGGTGGTGGCGTGCGATGAGCCGGCGCTCGTTAACGTCGACGCGCGTCTCATGGTACAGCTCGTGGTGAATCTGGTGAACAACGCCATCACGTATACGCCCGCGGGTTCGCATATCGTGATTTCGATTGGCGTCGACGATGGGCACGTGACGTGCTCGGTGGCCGATGACGGGCCGGGCATTGCGCCCGAGGACCGCGAGCGAATCTTTGAATCGTTCTACACCGCCAACCACGGTCTTGCCGACAGCCATCGCAGCGTGGGCTTGGGTCTTTCGCTCTGCCGCTCCATTGCGTTGGCGCATGGCGGTAGCATAGAGGTTGCCGCGGCGGACCCGCAGGGCTCGGTCTTTACGATTTGAGCTTCCCGTTCGCCGATGTTTCGTTTGATAGGAGTAGCGCCGTGCCGAACTCTGCCGTAAAACCGCTCATCTTGGTCGTTGAGGACGATCCTGCCGTTCGCAACCTTATCGTTGCCGCGCTCGAGGCGCACGGCCTGCGTCATATGGCTGTGGAGACCGCCCATGCCGCCATCGCCGCCGCCTCGTCGCAGGCACCGAGCATTGTGCTGCTTGATCTGGGCCTACCCGATATGGATGGCGTCAAGGTGGTGGAGTCGGTGCGCGCATGGTCGGGCATGCCGATCATTGTGGTCTCGGCGCGCAGCGAAGACGCGGACAAGATCCGCGCACTCGATGCCGGTGCCGACGACTACCTGACCAAGCCGTTTTCGGTCGAAGAGCTGCTCGCGCGCATTCGCACGACGCTCAGGCGCCTTTCGTATGCGCAAACGGGCGGTGTTGCCTCCGAGGGCTCGTTCGATACCGGCGAGCTGCATATCGACTTTGATGCCGGCATCGCCACGATGGATGGCGAGGAGCTGCACCTGACGCCGATCGAGTACAAGTTGCTCTGCTTGCTGGCACACAACGCCGACAAGGTGCTGACGCACCAGTTTATATTGCACGAGATTTGGGGTACGGCGACCAAGAGCGATCTGGCGAGCCTGCGCGTCTTTATGGGCACGTTGCGTAAGAAGATCGAGTCCGACCCCGCGCATCCGCGCTATATCCAAACGCACGTAGGCATTGGCTACCGCCTAGTCATCCAAGGCTAGATCGCCAACCACCATCCCAATATGAGTTGCGTGAAATACGGTCTAAATTTGCCTAATTCCAGGCAAAACGAGTCCGTATTCCACCGCAACTTTTGTTATTTTGCCCTTGGGCTTTGCTGGCGTAGAACTTCTTCTTTTTGGGCTTGCCGGCGGGGGAGGGCTTGCCGGAAAAGTTGGACTTGCCGTTGCCGGCCTGCGCGTGCGCGGGTACTGCCGCACGGGGCTTGCGGGCCTCGGGGTTGCGCAGTTCCTCGGTTCGCTCGGCAATCTCCTCGGCGCTAAAGCCGACCTCGGCCCATGGCGTCCTCGATGGGCAGGCGGCGCACGATGTAGCAGTGGTGCACCTTCTGGTTGCGCGCGAAGTCCTCGGGGATGGTCTGCGCCGTAATGTCCTCCAGCACCACGCCCGCGCGGGCGAGCTTGCGCGTTTCGGGGCGGAAGCCGCGCAGGTTGCAGCTAAAGATGGCATGGCCGCCCTGCGCGAGCAGGCGTGATACGCCAGCCAAAAGCTCAACATGGTCGCGCTGGACATCCCAGGTGCGGCGGCCCATCTTGGACGAGTTCGAGAACGTGGGCGGGTCGACAAAGATCAGGTCCCAGCGGTTGCGCGTCTGGCGCTGGTCGCGAATCCAGGCGAGCACGTCGTCGCGCACAAAGTGATGCTGCGGCCCCACAAAGCCGTTCTGACGCATATTGCGCTCGGCCCAGTCCAGATAGGTGTTCGAGAGGTCAACCGTCACGGTCTCCTCGACGCCGCCGTCTGCCGCATAGCAGGTGGCAGTGCCGGTGTAGGCAAACAGGTTGAGGAAGCGGCGCGCCTGCTTGGCGTGCTCGCGCACTAGGTTGCGGGTGACGCGGTGGTCCAGGAAGATGCCCACATCCAGGTAATCGTCAAAGTTGACGGCAAAGGTAAGGCCGCCCTCCTCAATGAGCGGCAGGCGACGGCGCGCGATGTTGGCACGCTCGCCCGAGCCGCCCTTGCCAGCGCCCTGCTTGCCGTACTGCGAGCCGCCGCGCGAGCGCATGCGGGCCTTGGCGTGCACGTGCTCGGCCGGAACATCCAGGATGCGCGGCGCGATGGCCAGAATGTCGAGCATACGGGCTTGGGCCAGTGCGGGGTCGATGGACTTGGGCGCGGCGTATTCGGCGATGACGAGCCAGCGGCCCGGCGTCTGCGGGCAACCCTCGTACAGATCGATGGCGGCGGAGTAGTCGGGCAGGTCGGCATCGTAGACGCGGTAGCAGCTCACGCCCTCGCGCTTGGCCCACTTGCGGCGCAGGCGTGCGTTCTTGCGCAGGCGGTTGGCGAACTGCTCGGACTCGGGGATGAGCACGGGCAGCGGCTTGCCGTCGCCCAGGTCGAGCGTGGCGGCAGGTTCGGGCATGGGGGTGCTGGCGGCTTCGTCCTCGGCATCCGCGGCCTGCTCTTCGGCATCCGCGCTGGTCGCAGCTTCGAATGTCGCGGCGGCGTGGTCGAGCGAGGGCCAAACCTCAATAGTCGCCTCCTCGTTGTTGGGCATTACGGCAATTGAGTGCTCGGGCTCGGCGTGGAGCGCGCGGGCCATAAGGCCGTCGCGGGTGAGCGCGGCGACCGGCGCCGCGGCAAGCTCGGGCGCGCGACGCAGCTCGCCGATGAGCGTCATGGCGTCATGCATAAGCGACAGCGGTGTCTCGGTCGTATCCGCGACCACGGCGGCGCCGGCGACAGCGCCCGCGTGTCCAGCACGGTAGCGGGCTTGGCGGCGCAAAAGTCGACAAAGCGCTTGAAGCCGGCGCACTTGACCATGCGCTCGGCGGTCTTGCGGGCGGCGGGGTCGATGTCCACGGCCACGATGCGCGCCTGGCGCTCGCGTGCTGCCGCCTCGCGCTCACGTGCCTCGGCAAGCAGCTGCTCCCATAGGGCGGCATCGTGCAGCTGCCAGCCCTCAAAGCCCCAGCGCTCGCGGCGGCACCCGGGGCGCGGTCGGTCAGAATGTTCACGGCCTCCAGCAGTAGGTCCGCCGCCGGCGCACGAGGCGTCGATCAGCGTGGGGCAGGGCCTCGTTTTCGTAGTCGTCGGCCGTCAGCTCGCGCTCGCACAGTGCGGTCCAGCCGACCTGTGCCAGCACCAGGGCGGCGTAGTCGGGGCGCAGCACGTGCGTGCCCTCGCCGGCACGGGTCGCTGCGGGCGGCAGGCGCTTGAACAGCGGATCGCCCGAAAGGTCCAGGCTTATGCTCGCGCGGCGCTGGCGCAGCGAAAGCAGCAGGGTGACAGTCGGGGGTCGGCGGCATCGACATCGGCACGGACGGCCCATCGGCCTCGGCCAGGACGGTCGCACAGTGCGTCTTTGGCGCGCAGGGCAGAGAAGCGCGTGTTGCGCAGCTGCTCGGTCACACCACGGGCAGTGATGGCAATGGTGGCGCCGGGGCGGACAATGTTTTCCCAGGCAATGTCGTAAACGGCGTCGTACAGCTCGTCGGCATCCTGCGCCTCAAAGCGCTCGAGTACCACGAACACGCGGCTCGCCAGGTGCGACCACAGGCACGCGCGATAGCCCTGCTCAAGCTCGCCCTCAAACGTAGCGCGGCCCTTCAGGCGGCGGACATGCGAAAGCCCGAGGCGTTTAAGCTCATCGGCGAGTGCGGACTCAAAGCCCTCGGGGCAGCTTGCGTAAAATTCCATGGGTGACCTCTCTGGTTGCGTCGCTCCATTATATGATGGATGCTTCGTTTGCCATCGCCCTCGAAAGGAACCCATATGATTGATGCGTGCTCCGATTCCGCTGTATTGTTTTTTGACGTGGACGGCACGCTGACGTCGTTCGACCCCGACAACATGACCGACAAGGACTTTTCGGCGGTTCGCCCTTCGCAGACGGTCGTCGAGGCGTTTCATCGTCTGCGCGACGCAGGGCACAAGGCGTTTATCTGCACGGGTCGCCCCTTGTGGCTGATTGCGGACAGCCTGCGCGCGCTCGACCCTGCGGGTGTCGTGGCCATGGCGGGCGCCACGCTCGAGGTCGAGGGGCGTGTGGTGCACGAGGATTGCATTGACGAGGGTATTGTCGAGGAGCTTGCGCGTCGCATTGTTGCGGCAGGGTTCGAGGCCTTTTTTGAGGCCAATGCTGCGACCTTTGCGCTGGAGCCTGCGGGCGTTGAGCAGTCGTCTTTGATCGGCGCTGCTGCGGTGCACAGCGCCGAGGAAATGCGCATCGACGGTCGTCTGCGCGTGGGCAAGGTGTGCCTTAACGCGCCCGGCTTGGCTCGCGTGGCCAACGACGATGGCTTTATCGACCGCAACTTTGAGCTGTGCAATACCGGCGGCCAGAATCGCGAGCTGAGCCCCAAGGGTATTGACAAAGGCGTGGGTGTGGCGCGAGCGCTGGAGTATCTGGGCCGCGAGGGAAATGCGCGCACCTTTGGCTTCGGCGATTCGGGCAACGATCTGGGCATGCTCACTGCCGTCGAGACGGCTGTGGCCATGGGCAACGCCATGCCCGAGGTCAAGGCGGTCGCCGACTACGTGACCGACGATGTCGCACACGACGGCACCGTCACAGCGATGCAGCATTTCGGCCTCATCTAATGAATCTCGCCTTCTGACGTTTGCTCAAACTGCGACTCTTTGCTTTTGCATGCTCAATCGATTTATCAATCCAAACGCTGAGGTGTTTATACCGTTCGCCGAGAAGATAAAAACCCGCAGCTCACGCCTTGATAAACATAGGTAAAGTAGTTTAGCAGTTTATCGGCCGTATGCTAACGAAAGGAATCAGGCAGATGGCAATCAAGGTGTTCGCTGACGGTGCAAACCTCGAGGGCATGCTCGACATGTACGAGAACGGCAACGTTCAGGGTTTCACGACCAACCCGTCCCTTATGAAGAAGGGTGGCGTGACGGACTATCGCGCGTTTGCCAAGGAGGTCCTGGCCCACATCACCGATGTGTCCGTCTCGTTTGAGGTCTTTGCCGATGACGTCGAGACCATGGAGGTCGAGGCGCGCGAGATTGCTACCTGGGCAGATAACGTCTACGTCAAGATTCCGTGCGTGACCACCAAGGGCGAGTCCACTGCCGAGCTGGTGCGCAAGCTTTCTGCCGACGGCATCAAGGTCAACGTCACCACCATCTTTACCCCCGAACAGGTCGACGAGATGGTCGAGGCCGTTGACGCCGAGACGCCGTCCATCATCTCGCTCTTTGCCGGTCGTATCGCTGACACCGGCGTCGATCCCATTCCGTTTATGACGGAGTCGGTGAAGAAGGCCGCCGCCAAGCCCAACTGCGAGGTCCTGTGGGCGTCCACGCGTGAGCTTATCAATATTTACCAGGCGGAAGGATGCGGTTGCCAGATCATCACGGTGCCCAACAGCATCCTGGCCAAGCGCAAGAACATCGGCCGTGATCCGTACGAGGTCTCGCTCGATACCGTGCGCGGTTTTGCCAAGGATATCGCCTCGCTCGGCTTCCATATCCTGCCGTAACGCGAACGCTGACTACGCCGCGGGCTGCTCGCCCCGGCTTTCCTTTCCCTATCGCTCACGCGCTTCGCGAGGGTCGCGCTAGGCAAAGGAAAGGCCGGGGCTGCCGACACGAACCCGTCGGTAGGTCCTGAGCTGAATCGCTACCTTTATTCCGATGGGGGGTCGACAGTGCTACCCCGCCAACTGTATCGGGCAGTAATGGGGCTGGGCTCGGATGGCAACGCCGCGTGCCACTGGCGGCTTCGTTCGTCGGATGACGATTCGTGTTACGCGGCCGGCGTCACCTCGGACGGCGGCGTGGGCTCCGACGGCATCGCGTGGACAACGCGGTTCCGCATTATGGATCAACCTGTAATCTAATGATCTTCTAATCCATATCTATCAAGTATCGAAAACGATCCGGCCCCGAGTTGGCAGTCATCGCCAAGGCAAAGGACCCTGCCGGCTATGTGTTCGGGGCGACGCGCAAGTCGCCCAAGACCCTTCGATTATCCTTTGTTCCGCGCATGCAAGATCTCATGCTTGACGTGGTTGAACAGCTCTACCGGGCAAACGAGGTCTTTGCGGCTCGTGCCCATAAGTGTCCCACCAACAGAAATCGAGATATTCGGCCTCAGAGTGCCGTCAAGATTGCCAATATGGCTGAAAAACGTCCCGTACCGCACCTCTGCGGGTGCAGATATGGGACGTTTGTGGAATATCTGATGCCTATTTGTTGAGCTTGCACTTTGAAGAAGTGTTATCGCGGCCCAGCGAGGCCGAATATCTCAAAAATTGCAGGTGATGATTAGCGGAAACGGCGTCTCGCACTTCGGGATATCGCCAAATCGTTTTAGAAGGAGAGGCGCTCGGCGGAATGGGGCCCGCCGAGCGCCTGCAGCGGCTTATTTGCCCCGCACCATGGTGAGGGAGATCTTTTTGCGGTCGCGATCGACCTTTTCTACCCATACCTTCACCGTGTCGCCGACGCGCACCACGTCGCTGGGGTGCTTGACGAAGCGGCTGGCCAGCTTGGAGATGTGCACGAGGCCGTCCTGGTGCACGCCCACGTCGACGAAGGCGCCAAAGTCGACGACGTTGCGCACCGTGCCCTTGAGCTCCATGCCGGGCTCCAGGTCGTCAATAGAAAGTGCCGAGCGGCTAAAGACCACCTCGGGCGCGTCGTCGCGCGGGTCGCGACCGGGCTTTTTGAGCTCGTTGACAATGTCGATGAGCGTCAGGGTGCCACAGTCCAGGTCGCTTGCCAGTGCCGAAATGCTGCCCAGACGGCGCTCGATGTCGGGCACGCCGCCGCGGCTGAGCTCGCTTGCCGCAACGCCGGCGCGTTCCAGGACGGCCGTGGCCACCTCGTAGCTTTCGGGGTGGACGCTCGTCGCGTCGAGCGGGTTCTTGCCGCCGTTGATGCGCAGGAAGCCTGCGGCGTTGAGGTATGCCTTGGGTCCCAGCTTGGGGACCTTCTTGAGCTGGCGGCGATCGGTAAAGGCGCCGTTTTCCTCGCGGTAGGCCACGATGTTCTTGGCCACGCTCGGCGTGATGCCCGATACGTATCCCAGCAGGCTCGCGCTTGCGGTATTGACGTCGACGCCCACGCGGTTGACGACGTCTTCCACCACGTGGCCCAGGGTGCGCGAGAGTTCGGCCTGGTCAAGGTCGTGCTGGTACTGGCCCACGCCGATGGACTGGGGCGGAATCTTGACGAGCTCTGCCAGCGGGTCCTGCAGGCGGCGGCCCAGGCTCATGGCACCGCGCACGGTGACGTCCAGGTCGGGATATTCCTGGCTGGCGAGCTCGGAGGCGGAGTACACCGACGCGCCGGCCTCGTTGACGATGGTGTAGCGAAGGCTGGGCGCCTGACTCGGCCAATGAACTCCGAGACGACTTCCTCGGTCTACGCGGCTGGGCGGTGTCCCGTTGCCGATGACGATGGTGTTGACGCCGTCCTTCTTGACGAGGCGGGCGAGCTCGCGCTTGGTGCCGGCGACGTCGTGGCGCGGCTTGGTGGGGTAGACCACGCCGTGGTCGAGCAGCTTGCCGGTCTCGTCCATGACGGCGACCTTGCAGCCGGTGCGGTAGCCGGATCGAGCGCGAGCACGCGGGCGCCGCGCACGGGGCGTGCCGAGAGCAGGCCTTCGAGATTCTTGGCAAAGACATTGATGGCTCGGTTTGGGCGCGAACGGTGAGTTTGGCGCGGGCCTCGCGCTCCAGCGAGGGGGCCATGAGGCGCTTGTAACCGTCGGCGATGGCAGCATCGAAGATGGGGGCAAACACGCCCTGGCGTCGGGGCCAACGGCTGCCGAGGCGTGCCGTGGCGGCAGCGCCGTCGACGTTCACGCGCACGCGGAGCTTGCCCTCGCGCTCACCGCGGTCGATAGCCAGCACGCGGTGGTTTGGGATACGGCGCAGCGGCTCGTCAAAGTTGTAGTAAGGCTCGTAGGGAGTCTTCTCCGCGGGGTCGGTCGCCTCGACGACGATATCGGCGGTGTTTTGCGTAAAGGCGCGCAGGTCGGCGACGTTCTCAGGGTCCTCGGCCACCGTCTCGGCAACGATGTCGGCGGCGCCGGCGAGCGCCTTCTCGGGCGTGTCGAAGCCGGCCTCCTCGTTGACGTATGCCGCGGCGGCGTCGAGTGCGCTGCCCTTGGCCGAGGCCTGCATGATGATCATGTTGGCGAGCGGCTCCAGGCCGGCCTCGCGGGCCTTCTGCGCGCGGGTCATGCGCTTTTTGCGGTAGGGCTTGTAGAGGTCCTCGACACGCTGGAGCTGCGTGGCCTCGCGAATCTGCTGCTCGAGCTCGGGCGTGAGCTTGCCCTGGGCGTCGATGAGCAGAATGACGTCCTCTTTGCGCTGCTCAAGATTGCGCAGGTAGGACAGGCGCTCGTCGAGCGCACGCAGGGCGACGTCGTCCATGCCGCCCGTGGCTTCCTTGCGGTAGCGCGAGATAAAGGGGATAGTGTTGCCCTCGTCGATGAGCTTGACGGCTGCCTCGATGTTGTCAGCCTTAAGGTTGAGCTCGCGGGCGAGCTGGGCGATAAGATCCATGAAACTCCTTGCGGTAAAGGTGCGTTTGCAGCGCAGAGCTACCAAGGATACCACCCGTCCCAAAAGACTGTTTTGGAACGAACGAATCAAGCTGAGGTGCAAAAGGCCCCCGTCTCAGAAAAATCGTCAGCGAAGTAGCAAAATGCCCCGCGGGCAGGAGGCTGCTCGCGGGGCAAAGAAGAGGGGCTTATTGTGGCGGACCGAGGGACTCGGCATGGGGTTTCTGCCGCGGCCGCTCTCAAGGCA
>ENA-OQKJ01000166-OQKJ01000166.1-human-gut-metagenome-genome-assembly--contig:-NODE-166-length-16442-cov-2.353295_pt1 | contig 16442 bp, 20 predicted proteins | sample MGYA00242647_ERZ504795 | MGnify/ENA primary metagenome ERZ504795 (study PRJEB26092, sample SAMD00036398) | human gut metagenome | host: Homo sapiens | study: EMG produced TPA metagenomics assembly of...
AAGACAAGTGTCTTTCCCAAGTGGAATTATTGGGTATGATTACGAGCCGTATACCATGCAGAATGTTCTGCAATATCAAGGAAAGTATTATGTCTGCGGTACGGGAAGACAGACGCTGGTAAAAAATAAAACGTCCAATGATAATTATTATCTGCTGACGTTGGCAGCCATTGCAGAAGAAATCAAGCATCGGAAAGCGGAACGAAAGACAGAGGTAATTCTGGCTGTTGGACTTCCGCTTTCAAGTTTTGGAAGAGAGAAACAGGGATTCAGGGAGTATCTGTTGCGGAAAGAGCAGCCAGTGCGATTTTTATATGAAAGTGAGTTATATGAGATAACAATAAAAGATGTGAAACTGTTCCCACAGGGATACTCTGCGCTTGCTCTGCATCCAGAGTATCTGAAGAATGAACCGTCTGTTCTGCTTGTTGATATTGGTGGCTGGACCGTTGACCTTATGAGGCTGGACAATGCTGTTCCGAATGCAGCAACGTGCAGAAGTCTGGAACTTGGAGTAATCCGATGTATTGATGAGACAGCAGAACAAGTGCGTAGAAATACCGGACTGTCTGTGACAGAAACTCAAATTGAGCGTGTGCTTCGGAGGGAATCTTGCAGTATGGCAGAGGAGGCCAGACGGATCATACAGGAAAACGGACGGAAATATATAGAAAGAATACTGTCTGCGGTGACAGAATCCGGGTTTGATCTCCGGGCAGTACCCACCGTATTTATGGGGGGAGGCTCCGCAATTTTAAAACGCCACGTGACCGCACAGGACGCGATTTGCCGCCCCGTTTTTATAGAGGACGTCCATGCCAACGCAACAGGGTATGAACGGATTGTAGAGCAGATGTGGACGAGATGACACGCCCGGTATATTCGTTCCGCCCGAACCTGAAAAATCCAGAACACCAGAGGGCATGGGAGAAATTTCAAAGTGTTCCAGAAGGGCAGAAAAGCCAGTATCTGGTTCAGGCAATTCTGGAAAAAGAGGATCGGAAATGGATGGAAGAAGTCATTCAAAAGACGATAAAAGAAAGTGTTCGGGAATTAGGAATATGTGGCACTACGGAACAATTGAAAACGAAACCATCATCGGAAGAAATACCAGATCAGATGATGGATTTTCTATCTCAAATGGAAAATTTGTAAAGGGGGTGAGGCCTATGATTGCACGATACATACATTGTTGGATCTGCTAGGGGTAAGGCAAGAAATGCATCGATATCTTTGGTGGGTATTGTGAATAGCTTTCCATGCGGCTTTGGAGTATGTTGTGTGTAGCAAAAGTGAAAGGAGAAAGGTTATGGCAGAGATGAAAAATATCTGCGGAAAGATCCCGATGGACTTACATGAGAAAGTAAGAGAAGAGATTGAACTCACAGAAAGCAGCACACAAAAATTTTTACAACAGGTCATTGAAGAACATTTCAACAGAGTGGAAGGAAAAGGAGAAATAAGCATGGGAGCAGTAAGAACAGTAGCAGTACAGGTATCAGAGGAATTATTCCAGAGATTAAAAGTAGTCATCGGAAAGAAACACATGAAACAGAAAGACTTCTTAATTCAGATTATAGAAGAAGCACTGGAAAAGGTAGAGGTCGAATGGCAAAGCAAAGAGCAGCCTGAAGAATCCGAACAGACAACTGGAGAATTGGGAACAGAAGAAACTCAACCGGAAGAAAGAACTGAGCCGGAAAGGGAAAGTGAACCAGAAGAGGAAGCCGAACCGGATGGAGAAAGTGAACCGAAAGAGGAAAACAAACCAGAAGGGGAAAGTGAACCGGAAGAGGAAACTGAACCAGAAGGAGAGACTGATCCGGAAGAATCCAAAGCAGAAGAACCAACAGAATGGTAACCAATTGATACAGAATAACGAAGGGCGGTATGAGAGATCATGCCGCCTGTTTTTATCAGCAAAAAGGAGGTTGATAGCCGCAACCATTCAATTTTTTGATCTCTTTAGCGGAATCGGGGGATTTCGTGAAGGCTTAAGACGGGCAGGAAACTTTGTCTGTGTCGGACATTGCGAGGTGGATACTTATGCGGATAAGAACTACCGATTGCTGTTTGATACGGAAGGGGAGTGGTATTGTAATGACGCAAGAACAATCGAACCAGAACGAATGCCAGATTTTGATTTACTCTGTGCAGGATTTCCTTGCCAGGCATTCTCTATCGCCGGAAAGCGAGAAGGATTTGCAGATGCAAGAGGAACTCTCTTTTTTGAAATTGCCCGGATTCTTGAAGCTAAAAGACCCTCGTATTTTATCCTTGAAAATGTTCCCGGTTTGTTATCGCATGACAAAGGCCGGACGTTTTGCACCATCCTCAGTACGCTTTCTGAACTGGGGTACCATGTCGAATGGAAAGTGCTTAACAGCAAGGATTTCGGAGTCCCCCAAGCAAGAAAACGGGTGTATATTGTCGGATATTTTGATTTCCGATGTGCCGGAAAAGTATTACCTGAACCAGAAACAAATGGAGCAGCTCTTGTTCAAGTCCGGGCAGGAAGTCAGGGGAAAAGAGTCTACAGTCCCAAAGGACTAAGCTGTACCCTGACATCACAGGCAGGTGGAATGGGCGGCAAGACAGGATTATATGATGTAGGTGTTCCAATCAAAGAGAATACAAAGCTCGGCTACAAACTTGCAAGAGAAGGGGACAGCATTGATCTGGGCTATGCGAATCTCAACAGCAGGAGAGGAAGAGTCGGACATCAGATCGCACACACCCTGACTACAGGTGTTCAACAGGGAACACTTCATTTTGTAGATTTGTCTCCACCACCATTGGTAACAGAACATTGTAGATGCCTGAATACCAGACAATCAGGAATACATAATCACAAAGGAGAATGTTCCGGTGTATTAGCAGAGAATGGAGCAAGAGCAGTCTTAACACCAGCCAAAGAAAATGTCCGTCAGAACGGCAGACGTATGAAAGAACCAGAAGAACCGATGTTTACAATTACTGCAACCGATCGTCATGGCATCTTGTATCACGGCAGAATAAGAAGGTTAGTTCCGAGGGAATGTTTGCGTCTGCAGGGTTATTACGATTGGCAGATTGATAAGATCATAGACAGCACTTCTGACGCACAGCTTTATAAACAGGCTGGAAACGGAGTAACTGTCAATGTTATCGAGGCAATTGGCAGATTGTTACAAAAGGCAGACTCCGAACTTAACACACAGAAAGTGTCTGAGAAAGGAATCCATTAGGCATGATCGGAATAAAAGACCAATACTTTGGCACAGAAATCGAAATGACAGGGATTACCAGACAACGTGCTGCAGAAGTTGTTGCTGAAATGTTTGGAACAGAAGCATATTATGACGGCACTACTTATGGAGTCTGGTCAGTGATAGATCTGGAGGAAAAAGTAGGAATTAATGTCTGATGGAGCATTTATACACAACGGAAAGTATACGGTCGAATTGTAGACGCAGGTGGAGAATATTCAACAGAAATGGTATCACCGAAATTATCCTATGATGAAATGGGAAAGTTACAGGAAGTAGTACGATGTCTGCGACAGCATGGAGGTTTTGTAAATGAGTCCTGTGGTCAGCATGTTCATGTAGATGCATCGAATCATACACCGCAGAGTCTGAAAAATGCACTGACAATTATGTATGCAAAGGAAGATATCCTGTTCAAAGCACTGAAAGTGCAGGAGAGAAGAGCAAATAGTTATTGTCAGAGGGTGCGACCGGAGGTATTGGAGAAAATCCGAAAAATACCAAATAAATCAATCACAATGGACCGAGTAAGAAATGTCTGGTATGGAGGCAGGGATGGAAGTCATACCCATTATGATCATACCCGTTATTATGCTCTGAATCTTCATGCTGTGTTTTCCAAGGGAACTTTGGAATGGCGTTGTTTTGAAAGCACACTACATGCAGGAAAGGTGAGAGCAAATATTACACTGGCATTAGCCATTTCCGCACAGGCAATCAATCAGAGATCGACACAGATGAAAAAGACACTGATATCAGAAAACCCGGCATTTACATTTCGTACATTTTTATTGAGACTTGGGTTAATTGGAGACGAATATAAAAATGTTCGAAAACATCTGCTGGCAAATCTGGATGGTGATCTTGCGTGGAGATATGATAAAAGCACGTATGAGTGTCTGAAGAAAAATCAAAGGACAGAAGGAGTCAGATAGAGGTGAGAAAAAATGAAAGATAGATATTACTTCGCTTATGGCAGCAACATGAATCTGGAGCAGATGAAGTACAGGTGTCCGGCTGCGGAAGTTGTGGAAAACGTCCGGCTTGAAAATTATCGGCTGGCATTTCGGGGAAGGGCTCCGGGCAATGGGGTAGCAACGGTTCTGCCGGAAAAAGGAAGCTATGTCGAAGGAGTCTTATGGAAAATCACAGAAGCGTGTGAGAAGAGTCTGGATTTTTATGAAGGATTCCCAAGTTTTTATGGGAAAGAATCGATTCGGGTAAAAAATCAGGATGGTGTGGAGAAAGAAGTGTTTGTATATATGATGAACGCTCCGCACAAAGATGTTCCGGCAAAGCCATCGAAATTTTATCTGGATGGAATTCTGGAAGGATGTCTGGAAAACGATTTGCCGACAAAGGCAGTGATGGATGCAGTAAAACGCACCAGACAGGAAATGAAAAAAGCAGAAAAGCAATATACAAGATAAATGTTACCGCAGAGGGAGAGCCTTCTGCGGTATTTTACTGAACAATATATTTATTATAGGAAGGGAACACACATGAAGGTGAAGAATTTAAAAACCAGAATCGCAGCCTTTGGACTGGCTGTCCTGATGGGCGTCAGTACCTTAAGCAGTGCCAATGCGTTTGCTGCCGAGCAGACGGATGTGGGGCAGGAGGTACAGGCATCCGAACAGGCGGCTACGAGTCAGAAAGAGAAGGCAGTTACGGCAGACGATATCACGAAAGAGATTTCGGATGAAACATTTGCAGTGGAAACCAGTATGGAAGGAATCCATTATGATGCAGAAAAAGAGGATGTTACGCTTGTCAGCATCCAAGATGAAAAGGGTGGGGAATACCATCCGGACAAAGCCGGAACTTACATTGCCTCTTACATGGTTGTACCAAAGGATCAGAGTGACAGCTACATCATCAGCCGAAAGGTGATCCTGACGGATACGGAAGGTCAGGCACATGCACAGGACAATGGTGGAGAAAAGCAAAAATCAGATACAAAATCTGAAGATGATTCGGACTTGCCTGTGCAGAACTATACCGATGTAGAGATCGAGGCATCCGGGGAAGATGCATCTGCACAGGCAGTCAAAGAACTGAAAGAGGACATCGAAGAGGGAAATGTGATGGTATTGTCTGCGGCTGAAAGAGCTACAAGCAGCGGTTCCACAGTTACATTGACAAAGGGGAGAACTATTTATTATCCAAGTTATATTGGAAATTATCTTACTTGCCTGTTTACAGTCAATGGAAAAATTGCATACTGCCTTCAGTCCCAGAAAGCATCCCCACCGAGTGGAAGTTATGTAGCACAGGTACTGGACAGCAATAAAAATCTGCAGAAAGTCCTTTATTATGGTTATGGCGGGGCTGGAGATCTGACAGGAAGTTATCTGGCTGGAAAAACGGAAGATGAAAAGTATGTGTATACACACATTGCAGCCAGCTACGCTTATGCAGGAGAAGCCGGATTTACCGGATGTAATTATAATGACCTTGTAAATGCAGGGGTTATCGCATATATCAATTATCTGTTCGGACAGGAAGAACCGCCAAAAGGTGAACTGAGCCTTTCAAGCACAAAGTTGAATGCAGTACGGGATGGAAACTTCCAGAAAACACCGAATATCACACTGTCTGGAGATCACAGAAACTATGTGACATTGAGTGTACCGGAAAATGTGACTGCACATAATCTTTCCAAAGGAACAAGTGTTACAAATGGAAAAATCCAGATTTATGGTGGAGATACATTCTATCTGTCCGCAGATTTATTACTGACAGGCAGTTATGCTTCCGGCAACTTATATGGTTCTGTCGGAAAGACATGGAGAACACTGGTGTTGACAACCGGAGATTCCAAGCAGGATATCGGTGTATTTGAAAGCGAAACAGCAGCGCCGGTAAGCTTCAGTGTACAGTGGCTGAATATGACACGCATTGAACTTATGAAGAAAGATGTCAATACACAGAATCCACTGTCAGGAGCAGTTTATGGTATTTATACTGATAAGAAGTGTGAAAATCTGCTGATGACAATGTCAGCAACCGGAACAGACGGAAAAGCAGTCAGCGATTATTTTGATTCTGCACTGAAAACAGTGTACGTGAAAGAGATCACTGCTCCGACAGGATACAAACTGAATACAGAAGTATATAAAGTGGCTGTTACTGCCGGAAAGACAATGACTGTAACAGCAACAGATGAGAGAGTCACCGGAAAGGTGAAAATCGCAAAGATCGATAAAGAAACACTTGCATTTAAAGCGCAGGGGGACAGTGTTCTTCGTGGTGCTGTGTATGGTCTGTATGCAAAAGAGGACATCGTGCATCCGGATGGCACAACAGGGGTTCTGTATAAACAGGACAGCCTGATTGCACAGGGAGTCATCGGAGATGACGGAACACTGGAATTTTCAGAATTATACCTTGGAGAAATGTATGTAAAAGAGATCACTCCACCGGAAGGATATACACTGGATACTACCAAATACGAGGTATCAGTAACTTATGAAGGTCAGGATGTTGCCGAAGTGACAAGAGACCTTACGGTAAAAGAGCAGGTAAAGAAACAGGCATTCCAGTTAATCAAAATCAGTGAAGATGGAGAGCAGACAGAAACAGACCTGGTTGCAGGAGCAGGATTTAAGGTATATCTGATCAGCGACCTGACACAGGTAAAAAATGGAAAACTGAAGCCAGCCAATGGAGAAAGCTATACAGCAAGCGATTTCAAAAATTATGACTTCAGCAAAGAGCAGGTTGCAGTTACTTACGAGAATGGAACAGCCGTACCAGTACCAGAACTGATCACTGATACAAAAGGATATGCAGTCAGCCCGGAACTGCCGTATGGAAGTTATGTTGTAGTGGAAAGTACTACCCCTGAGAATTTGAAAACCATTGATCCATTTGTTGTAAATGTGGAAAATGACAGCAGAGAGCCAATGCAGTGGAGAGTATTTGATGACCGCCCGTTTGAATTTTTGCTGAAAATTGTAAAGAAGGATGCACAGACTGGAAATACTGTTTTAAAGGCTGGTGCTTCTTATAAGATTTACGATGTGACAAATAAGAAATATGTGGAACAGGTTGTTCAGTATCCGAAGAAAGAAAAGATCAGTGTATTCGAAACAAACGAGGAAGGATATCTGATCACACCGCAGGAACTGAAGTGCTCTACCTACCGAATCGAAGAAGTGAAAGCACCGGAAGGATTTGTAAGACAGGGAAGCGAGGAGTCCCTGTATGATGGAACAACGATTATTTCACCATTAGAACAGACTACAAAAGGAACATATAAAGAAAATCCACAGAGTGGTATTGTAATTACAGTATCCTCAAACACTGCACATCAGATTGATCCAGATACAGGAGCTGCGATTGTAGAGGTAGAACAGAAAAACGATGAACAGGTAGGAAGCCTGCTCCTGACGAAAAAGGGAGAACAGCTTACCGAAGTAACCGGAGATTCTGTTCTGGCAAAAGTAAAAGCACTGGTTTCTAAAGTAAGAAATGCCGTATCTGGTAAAGAAGAAACAGGTATTTATAAAGGCTTTAAATATGAAGAAACCGGAGTAGAAGGCGCTGAATTCGAAATATATGCCAAAGATACCATCTATTCACCGGACGGAGCAAAGGACGAAGCAGGAAATCCAGTTGTCCGATATGAGAAAGATGACCTGGTAGCCAAACTGACTACAGATGAAAATGGAACAGCAGTTATCAACAATCTGCCACTGGGAACGTATTATCTGAAAGAAGTTGTAGCAGGAGAGAATTTTGTCCTAAATACAGAACAGAAAGAATTTACCCTGACAGCAGAGGATGATACACAGGCAGTTGTTTATGAAGGCGTTACCTATAAAAATGAAAGACAGAAAGTTTTCGTATCAGTAGAAAAGAAAGATTCTGTCACAGGCGAAAAGCTGGAAGGTGTTATTTTTGGACTGTATGCTGCAGAAGATATTCTTTCTAATCAGGGAGAGGTTCTCGTAGAGAAAGATACCTTGCTGGAAAAGAAAGCAACGGATGCAAAGGGAACACTTACTTTCGACAGTGATCTTCCACATGGAAAATACTATGTCAAAGAGGAAGTCAGAAAAGCTGGATATCTTCCAAATGAGGAAGTATGGAATGTAGATGCAACTTACGAAAATCAGAATCTTGCAAAGATTGAACTGAACAAAGAAGTTGAGAATCAGCCGACAGAAACACGCATTACAAAAACAGATGCAACTACCGGAAATGAGCTGGAAGGAGCCAAACTGCAGGTCATTGATAAAGACGGAAATGTTGTGGAAGAATGGGTAAGCAGTAAGGAAGAACATGTCATTTACGGACTGCCGGAAGGAAGTTATACCTTACATGAGGAACTGGCTCCTTATGAAGATGGCTATGTGTCTGCCAGCGATGTGATGTTTGAAGTCAAAGAAGATGGCAGTGTGACAAAGGTTGAGATGAAAGATGAATATTCCAAAGTGGAAATTTCAAAAACAGACCTTACAACCGGAAAAGAACTGGAAGGGGCAAAGCTTCAGATTATCCGCAAAGACGGAACTGTTCTGGAAGAGTGGATTACAGATGGAAAACCACATTCCGTTGAAAAACTCCCAGTCAATGAAGAACTTACTCTGCGTGAGATCACAGCACCGGATGGTTACGAGATTGCGGAAGATGTCACATTTACATTGAAAGATACAATGGAAGTCCAGAAAGTAGAAATGAAAGATGCCAGAACACCGGAGAAAACAACAGAAAAAACAAATGCACCAAAAACAGGTGATAACCAGAAAATATGGGCGTTTGTTCTGCTTGCACTGGCATCTGCTGGAACAGCTACAGGAGTGACTGTATACCGCAGAAAGAAGTCAAAAATGACAGACAACAAAAAAGAAACAGAAGAAAAATAAAATAAGAATTACAGGATAAACCAATCTGACAGGGCAGGAGATGTGCATAAAGCAGCTTCTGCCCTGTCTGTATATAAGGAGAAGAATGATGAGACGTTTTTATACAGCAGAATCAGTAACAGAAGGACACCCAGACAAAGTATGCGATCAGATAGCAGATGCAATCTTAGATGAATGTCTGCGTTACGATCCATCTTCGAGAGTGGCGTGTGAAGTCCTTGCTACAAGAGGAAATGTGTTTGTAGCAGGAGAAATCACCAGCGGATATGAACCACCAGTGTTTGATGTGATCCGAAAAGTTTTAGAAGAGTGTGGATATTGTACAGATGGGATAGAAATGGATACGTTTGTACACCAGCAGAGTCCAGATATTGCGAAAGCAGTGAGTGTGTCGAAAGAATTTCGGGATAATATCGGCGCAAAATTAAGAGATAGAAGCAGGGGAGCTGGAGATCAGGGTGTTATGGTCGGATATGCGTGTGATGATACTCCGCAGCTTATGCCAATGCCGACTGTTCTGGCACACCGGATCACACGTGAACTTTCGGCTTGCAGAAGAAGCGGATATATCAAAGATATCTTTTCGGATGGAAAAGCACAGGTAACCGTAGAATATGAAGATGGAAAGCCAGTGAGACTGGAAAGTGTTGTTGTTTCCTGCCAGCATGGTGCAGAAAAGAGCCTGAAGAAGTTAGATGCCGAAATCAGAGAGAAAGTGCTTCGCTCAGCACTCAGATTACTGCCGCCGGATGAGGATACGAAGATTCTGATCAATCCGTCAGGAAAATTTGTGTGTGGAGGGTTTGATGCAGATACCGGACTGACCGGAAGAAAGCTGATGGTGGATACTTATGGAAGTATGGTTCCGCATGGCGGCGGTGCATTTTCAGGAAAGGACTGTTCGAAAGTAGACCGTTCGGCAGCTTATATGGCAAGGTATATCGCAAAAAATATAGTAGCTGCTGAGTTTGCAAGCAAGTGTCAGGTGTCTCTGGCTTATGCAATCGGAGTAGCAGAGCCGGTTATGATTGAGGTGGATACCTTTGATACAGGGAAAGTGTGTGCGGATGATTGTCTGGCGGCAGCAATCCCACTGGTGTTTGGAGTGACACCTGTTCAGATCATGGAATCCCTTCGACTGAACCGTCCGATTTTCCGGCAGACGGCAGTTTTTGGTCATTTTGGAAGAAAGGAGTTTCCTTGGGAGCGGACGGATAAGGTACTGGATCTTCAGGATGCAATTCTGTAATGCCCTGGGTAACGGAAGAAGAGATTCAGGCAGCAAAAAATATGACTGCGTATGAGTATTTGCGGACGCATCAGGCACAGCGGTTGCAAAAGACAAGAACCAGAAATGAATGGCAGTTGACGGACCATGACAGTTTTAAAATCAATGAACTGTCCAGCAAATGGCATTGGAAATCCAGAGATATCGGTGGCGTGTCCGCACTGCGGTTCCTGATTGAAGTAGATGGAATGAAATTTACAGATGCCGTAAAACTGTTGTGCGAAGAGAGTCCGTCTTTTATTCCGACACAGTCTGCGAAAAGGAAAAACCACCCTTTAAGCTGCCGGAGAGATATTGTAATTGCAGACGAATCAGGGCTTATTTAAACCACAGAGGAATCAGCGATGAAGTGATCACGTATTGCATTTCGCATGAAATCCTTTATGAAAGTGTCCCGTACCATAACGCTGTTTTTGTTGGAAAAGATGAATCCGGAAAAGCAAGATATGCATTCCTGCGAGGAATCTATGAAAAAAACGGGAAAGGATTCAAGATGGAGCAGACCGGGAGTGAAAAAAAGTACAGCTTTTGTATTCCACCTGAAAGAGAAACAAAACGAGTTGTCGTATATGAAGCGTGTATTGATGCACTGGCCCACATGACACTGGAAGAAGGAAAGAGGGATAAATATCGTCTTTCCCCTTGGAGGAATCGCTGCTCCGAAAGAAAACACACAGATACAGAGTGAACGTTTTAAAAAGCTGCCGGATGCACTGGAAGAGTTTCTGAAGAACCATCCGGAAATCAAAGAAATTGAAATCTGCACCGATAATGACTTTGCCGGGAGATGGGCGAAAGAACAGATGAAAAACATTACGAGGGAACGTATCAGATTATTTGCAATCTGCCGGAAAAAGAAGGGGCAGATTATGCAGACCTTGCGAAAGAAAAAAAGCAGACAAATAAATGCAGGGACAGACCATTAGAAAGAAGGTGATAGAGAATGGAAGAAAAAGGAACGATGCACGTACATCTGTTGACGGAGCTGACTGGAAATCTTTATTCAGAAGAATCCGAATGGGAAGAAGAGTGGTCGGAGAGTGATGAATATGGAATGCCATTAGATGGAACAGAACTTGCCGATTATGAAGAAGTCATCCGAGAAGAACTGGAACGCTATGGGGAAGATGATCTCATGCAGTATTTTGATGGAAGTGAGTCTATTCAGGGAAAGATACAAAGTGCAGTTGTTACGATAGAAAACAAAGACGGAATCCTGTACGGATGTACCAAACTGGAATTAAATGAACTTTTAAGTCAGGAAGAACTACAGGAATTCACCGAATACATTACAGGGCAGTACAGTGACGGGTGGGGTGAAGGATTTGAACAGAGGGATATCAAGGTAGATGGTGGAACGATGAATGTGCATTTTTGGCATCCTAATATGGAACAGCCGAAAATGTATGAAAAGAAAACAGAGCAGATTCCGACAAAGCCTGAGAAACAACGTCCCAAGTTACAGCTCCTTGGACATGATGGGAATATTTTTTCCATTATGGGCGATGCCTCAACTCTTTTGAAAAAGATAAACAGACAGCAGAAGCAAAAGAAATGCGTAAAAGGGTATTGGAAAGTGGGGACTATTACAAAGCACTTTTGATTATCAGCGAATATGTAGAAACTGAGTTGAGTCCGCCGCCCAAAGAAAATAAAAAGACAAAGAAGAAAAATCAGCCGGAACGCTGAGAAAAGAAAGGATGATGCCTATGACAAATGGCCTGAGTTTGGAAGAACTTATGAAAGAGGGAACATACCCGGAGGAATATACTGAAGGGGAAAACTGGAAAATATTACATGGAGATACATTAAAACTGGTCAAAGCATTCCAGCCGGGAATCTTTGATGCAGTTATTACCGATCCGCCGTATGCATCCGGTGGAACAAAACAGAATGAAAGAAATCGTACTACAAATCAGAAATACAGCAGTATGAGTGCTGCCAATGCACTTCCGGATTTCGATGGGGATAACAAAGACCAGAGATCTTGGACGCACTGGATGGCTGAATGGCTCTATGATGTGCGGAAAGCCTGCAAGAAAGGTGCTCCGATCTGTCTGTTCATTGACTGGCGTCAGTATCCATCGATTACCGATGCATTGCAGTGGGCAGGATGGATCTGGCGAGGAACAGCGGTGTGGGATAAGGGAAACTCCCGTCCACAGAAAGGCCGTTTCCGCCAGCAGGCTGAATATATTGTGTGGGGCAGTAACGGACCGATGCCGATCAACCGTCCGGTATCTTGTCTGCCGGGCGTCTTCCGATATGGCAATCCGCAGAACCGGATTCATGTGACAGAGAAACCGTTGCAGCTTATGAAAGATGTCATTCAGATTTGCGAACCGGGAGGTCTGATCCTGGACCCGTTTGCCGGAGCAGGAACGACTGTCCTTGCGGCGGTTATGACAGGTTATCGTGCAGTGGGAATTGAGGTAACAGATGCCTACTACAAACTGGGAAGTGACAGAGTGAGAATTGCATTAGAAGCAGAGCAGAAAGAGGATGAAAAGTAGCCGGGATGTCCAATTGGACATCTTGTTTTTTATAGAGAAAATGCATGGCATCCAACTGGATGCAGGAAGGAGATGGAGCGTATGGAACAGGCGCTGGCTTATGTGTGCTGTTCAGCAGAAGAAAGCCGGGTAAAAGTGCAGAAATATTGCAGAAAAATCTATGAACTTGGGTATGTACCAATCTGTCCGAGATTTGTATTCTCACCATTCTTGGAAGAGTCTGATGCAGAAGATATGCAGGGATATGGAAGAATGTCCCATATCCTTTTACGGAGATGCCGGATGGTAGTCGTATGTGGGAAAGAAGTGACAGGAACAATGAATACCGAAATCAGTATGGCAGACAGACTCCATATCATTTGTACGACACTTGATGGACTGGTACAGATAAAAGAATCAAAATAAATCAGAATCGAGTCAATCCGGTGCTACAGAAACTGGCGGTACTCGTTTTGCAAGCATAGCGTTTGGATATCCAAACGCACTTTGGGGAGAACCCCAATCCCCCGAATACAAAATGAAAACGGAAAGGAAGGATAAGCTATGTTAAGAGACGGAGTCATGATTATGATCGCATTGATGTGTGGAGGTTGTTTCGGAGTCGTGGTGACCTGCTGTATGGTAACTGCGAAACGGTCGGATCAGGAGCTTGGCGATATGATGAAAGAGAAAAGAGAAGGGACGGTGATGCAATGCGAAAACGAAACCATGTGATCCCGGTGCGGTTAAATGCAAGGGAACTCAGGGAATTGGAGGAACAGGTGGAAAAAAGCGGACTGAGTCGGGAAGAGTTTATGCGTTCGCTGATCTTAGGAGCACAGGTACACGCAAAACCTTGTGAACATCACCCGGAACTGCTTAGGAAGATAGCGGGTCTGTGCAATAATGCGAACCAGCTTGCCCATGTTGCGAATGCTTCGGGAATGGCAAGTGAGCAGAGTGTACAGGAAATGCTCCGGCTTACCAAAGAGACATGGCATCTGGTAAAGGAAGAGTGGTAATGACAGATGGCTTATACAAGTGTTATCCCCGTCCACCGCCTGGACCGTTCCATCGAATATGTGAAAGACAAAGAAAAAACCACACAGAAAGCAGACTCTCTGGAGGCTGCCATTGATTATGCCATGAACCGGACAAAGACGGAACAGGCGGTCTTCGAAGATACCATCGGATGTACCAATGAAAATGCGTATGCAGATATGGTGGCAACAAAAAAGAGATTCCATAAGATGGGCGGTGTGGAAGGATACCATCTGGTACAGAGTTTTGCAGAAGGTGAAGTGACACCGGAACTGGCACATCTCATCGGACAGGAACTGGCAGACCGGCTCTTGAAGGGACAGTATGAAGTCGTTATCACAACGCATCTGAATACCAGACATTATCATAACCACATTGTCTGGAACTCTGTGAGCATGGCAGACGGGCGTAAGTACCACAGTAATGCAAAGAGTTATTATACGGAGATCCGGAAGATCTCCGATGAGCTGTGCAGAAAATATGGTCTGTCTATCATTGAATCTGACCAGAAAAAAATCAATCCCTTATGTACAGTGGAAAGCGGAACAGGAAGGGAAACCGACATGGAGAAGTGCGATCCGTCTGGATATCAGGGAGTCTGTACAGGAAAGCTACTCCTGGTCACAATTCTTTAAAAGAAATGGAAAAGCGTGGATTACACATGGAAACTGAACCGGAAATATATCGCTTTAAAGGCTCCGGGAATGGAACGGTACATCCGGCTACGGTCTCTTGGAAAAAAACTAATTCCGAAGAGGAAATACGTGGGCAGATACTACAGCCAAAGGTGAAACGAGTCTATCAAAAGGCAGTACAGATTCATCCCAAAAAGAAACTGACCGGGATTCAGGCACTGTATTATTCCTATTTATATCAAATGGGGGTACTGCCAAAAAGACCGAAAAGGAGTCCATACGCTGTCAGAGAGGATATCCGGAAACTGGACCGCAGGATTGAACAGATTGAATTTCTACTGAAACATGACATCATAACCAGAGAGCAGCTTGCCGCGTACCGAGAGCCATTGCAAAAGCAGATTGCGGAACTTATGAAAGAACGCAGAAGATTGTATCGGAATGGGGGCAGGGAGACTGGGGAAGAACGATTGTCCGAAATCAATGAGGAATTGAAGCGACTCCGTAAGGAAGTTCGTATGACCGTTCAGATTGAGAAACATTCCTTGGAAATCGAAGCGAGACTTCAGGAAGCGGAAGAACAGAGCCAGAATGAAAAACGTGTGGAAGATAAAGAAAGAATGCAGAAAAGTCAGGAGGTGAGATAAGTATGAATTACGGAGCAGAACCGGCAGATCAGGTGGTACGGTACAGTCTGGAAGGGATGGAGTATTCGCTGAAGATCACCGGGAATGTAGCAAAGCATGTGGCAGTCTTTATTGCTGCCGCCTTGAAGGACCAGAAAAAGACAAGAGGGAAAACAAGACTTACCAGAATGTTAAAGGAACAGCGCCCGATGAAATTTTTTACCGTTCCGGGTGACCGTTTAAAAGAATTTGCAAAAGAAGCCAAGGCGAGTAGGTATCTTATATGTAGTCATCAAAGATAAGGTGAATCCGGACCAGACAGAGGTCATGGTATTTGCAGATGATGCAGCGAAGATGAATCGGGTATTAGACCGGAATGAATCTGGATTTTGTAAAAGCAGAATCAGGCTCTATGGTTACAGAAGCAGTGGAAAAAGAGAATGCACCGGAAAAGGCAGAGAACCAGATGGAAAAAGAAACCGGGGAGAATGTACGGACAGAGACCGTTGTCCTGCCGGAAGGCAAGATAGAATTTGAACTGGACGATGCGGAAGAAATGTTCCAGATTGGGGATGAGGCTTTCCCGGAAGGAAATTTTACACAGGCGCAGGAGGGGGAAGAAAAGAATCCATCCGAACCTTTCTCGCGCAACAGAAATACTTCTTCCGATCGGGAAATTAGCTGGAAAGAAAAGAATGAAAAACCATCTGTGCGGAAAGAACTCGGAGATATCCGCAAGGAACAGGAAGAGAAACGTAAGAGGCCGGACAGACGGAAAAATGCCAGAGAGAGCCGGAAGAAACGTAAGAATATGAAAACGAAAGGCAGGTAATGTATATGGATTTAACAGATATGATTTCAGGGGGAACGGAAGAACAGCAGGTTCCTGAACAGAAATTGACGAAAGAAGAATATGCAGCCAAGAAGCAGCAGGAAAGAGAAGAGGTATGGGCTGAAGTAGATTCACAGGCACAGGGAGTTTTTCAGGATGGAGAAAAACTGAAAGGCTTTCTGGATTTTATGGCAGAGTGTAATACACAGAGAACTCCGAATCTGCTTTTGATTTACGGACAGCATCCAGATTTTAAGGTAGTAAGGTCTTATGAACGCTGGAGAGAAGAACACCGTTCAGTAAAAGCAGGGGAGCATGGCATTACTTATATGATTTCCACTGAATACGAAAAAGACGGTGAAATGCGGAGAGGGTATACGATCGGAAAAGGATTTGACATCAGTCAG